>Ga0116182_1002817_pt1 | contig 16705 bp, 13 predicted proteins | sample AD_UKC077_MetaG_FD_89805 | JGI IMG/M metagenome (GOLD analysis project Ga0116182, IMG submission 89805) | Active sludge microbial communities of municipal wastewater-treating anaerobic digesters from USA - AD_UKC077_MetaG | ecosystem: Engineered > Bioreactor > Anaerobic > Digestate | place: USA...
ATAACTCACAGTACATTCAAGACTACATTGCCATAGAGGATGAGCCTAAACATACGCTTGTTGTGCTTGGCAGGCAAAGCGGTACTGCACCAGATTTATGGGGGCTATACGTTAAAGGGAACTCTCACTTTGATGGTTCTATACACCCATTATCCAGCACATCAGATATTGGAAGCACAAACGGATATTGGCGTGGCATATATGCGAATTACTTCTACGGAAATGGAGGTACTACCCGTTTCGGGTCAACCATATTACCAACCACTAGTGGAACAAGAAACCTAGGATCTACAACATATAGGTGGAACTACTTGTACGCAAATAGCCTAAACATTAACAGCACATCGTACTTCAATAGCTCAATTGGTGTTGGAGCAACAAACACCGATATCAGCATCCCCATAAAACTATCGTCAAGTTCAACCAGCCGTACAGCCCTAACGCTAGAGAACCCTTCCTCATCTAATGTTTATGTGTTACAAACCGTTGGCTCAGCCATACCTACAAGGGCTGGCAACTTTGAAATATGGAACACAGGGCTTAGCGTTGCATCCTTCACCATTACAAGCAGCGGGCGGGTTGGAATTGGCACCTCAACGGCTCCCGACGATAAGTTTGTTGTAGTAAACGGATCGGCAACAGGAAGGTACACCACCTCTGGATGGACACACTCCTCCGATATAAGGCTTAAACAAAACATCGAAAAACTTGGGAATGTGTTGCCCAGCATTAAACAGCTACAAGGCGTAACCTTTAACTTTAAGAACGATCCACAAAACATCTCTCAAATTGGGTTTATTGCTCAGGATGTAGAAAAGCTATTTCCACAACTAGTAACAACAGACTCCAATGGCTTTAAAAGCATTGCATACGGACAGGCCTCTGCCGTTCTGGTTGAAGCCATAAAGGAGCAGCAAAACATTATTGAAACGCAACAAGAAGAAATTGATGCGCTAAAGCAACGGGTATCGGAGCTAGAAAAGCTAAAAGCAGAAATTGAGGAGATAAAAAAACTAATTACCAAATAGCAACACGCACAGCAGAAAGGAGGCAACCAAAGGCCTCCTTTCCTCCTTTTAATCCAAAGCTGCATCGCTCTATTTTATTACATTTGATTTTCAGCTGCTTTTTAGTAATTTTAGTTGCATCACAAAACTGCTAATCATGAAAAGAGTTGGCCTTCTGATACTATTTCTACTCTACTTACTCACCTCATTGGCTCAGATTAACAGGTATGGGCACCCCTTCCTTAAAAACATTGCACCCTCCGATTATGATGCCGAAGATCAGAACTGGGCCATAGTTCAGGATAACCGGGGCTTTCTTTACGTTGGGAACAACTCAAAAGGAGTGCTTGAGTACGATGGCACTACCTGGCGAAGCATTCCCATTCCAAACAACCCAATAGTTAGATCGCTTGCCGTTGATAGCAACGGAACCGTTTACGTAGGTGCGGTTAGGGAGTTTGGGTATCTTGCTCCAGATTCCATTGGCACGCTCAAGTACCAATCGCTTAACACCATAACCAACGACACTATACAGTTTAGCGATATTTTTAAAACCTATTGCCACAACAACAGGGTTTACTTCTGCTCACGTCAATACATCTTTGTTTACAATGGCAATAGCATTACACCCATTTACCTTGGAAAGCAGGAGTACTACTCCAGCCTTTTTACCTTCCTAGTTAACAACAGCTTTTACATTGGTTCTTTCCAAAAAGGATTGAGGCAGCTAAATAGTAACAACACAATTACGGAAGCACCAAACGGTTCCTATTTTGCAAAAAAGGACATCTATGGCATTGAACTCCTAGGCAATAACAACACGCTAGTTATCACCAACAAGGGATTTTATAAGTACAACACAACATCAGGAAGTGTTACCGAAGTAAAGGGCTCAAATGGTTTTATCAGCAAGTACCTATCCAGTGGGTTACCCTACAGCACCGTAAAACTGGCCAACGGCCATATTGCGTTATCAACAATCCTATCAGAAAAACATTCACTCGTAATAATAGACACTACTGGTGCTCCTCAGGAAATAGTTTACCCAGCCATGGGGCTACGCGATAACTTTGTAATATCAAGCTACCAAACCAAGGAAGGAAACCTTTGGCTTGCTTTAAACTCTGGCATTGCAAGGGTAGAAACAGCAAGCCCCATAAGGCGATTTAGCGCCGAATCGGGGCTCGACGGGTTAATCCTCGACATAATTGAGCACAACAATTCCCTTTACGTTGGCACAATGAATGGCGTTTACATTCTGAGATTCGACTCCGAAGGATTTCCTAAGTTTCACCCCATAAGCGGAATAAACAAGCCCACATTTGCACTAATTGAGTTCACAGATCCCGCTTCGCACAAAAAAATTCTCCTAGCAGGAACACAAGGTGATATTTTTGAGATTCAAACCAACAAGGCCATATCCATAAGCAAACCATTCGCTGCAGAAATAACCCACGTTGTTTACAGACTTTACCAATCGAAACAAGATCCGTCTCTTTTGTACATTGGCATGGCTTCGGGACTGGCAGCGCTAAGAAGAACCGCAACAGGATGGAACAACTTAGGATACATAAAGAGGGATAGGATTAGGGATGAGATTAGAAGCATTGGAGAGGATAGCAATGGCAACCTATGGCTTGGCACATTCATTAAGGGGCTAATTCAAATCCCTGCACAGCAAGGGAGCAATACCGTTATTGAGTATGGACTACAAAACGGGCTTCCCACCCTAAAGGAAATTGATGTTGTAAGGGTTAACAACCAGCTACTTTTTGCCACATCAAATGGCCTATACCAGTTTAATGAAAACAACAGCACCTTTGAACCAAGCAACATCCTTGGCAAGGCGGGCTCCAACAGGCTCAAAGGCATTTACCGTATTACCAAGCATAAAGCAGGATTTGCATTGGCCTGCTTTAACCTAGAGAATAACGCGTACTGGGTTGAACTGGCAAAACCAGATAGCACTGGCTACAAAACCTTTAGCACACCATTTAAACGGCTGCCCAAACAATGGGCCGATGCCATCTATACCGATTCAAAGGGAACGCTATGGATTGGGATATCGGGAGAGCTATTTAGCTATAGAGCCGATGCTTACAGGGACTACAACACCTCGTTTAGCTCACATATTAGGCGCGTTATATCCAGAGATTCCCTTCTTTTTAATGGGGCGCATAAGGCTTCAACACAGAATAAAGCAGCAGTATCACAGTATCAGGATAAAGAGCAAGTTGTAGCTCTCCCATACAGGAACAACAGTGTAATTATTAGCTACAGCGCAACATTTTTCGAGAAAGAGGAGAGCATAGAGTACTCATCTATTCTAGAAGGCTCCGAAGATGAGTGGTCCAAATGGAGCACCAAAACCGAGGCAACCCACAACAACTTGCGTGAGGGGCGTTACACGTTCAAGGTTAAAGCACGAAACATTTATGGCGTTGAGAGCCCTGTTGCAGAGTACGCATTTATTATTAAACCACCTTACTACAGAACCCTACTTGCCTACCTTATATACACCATTCTATTTGTTGCTCTAATCTGGCTGGTAGTAAAGCTAAATACCCGAAGGCTAATTGCAGAAAAAGATAGGCTTGAGCAAATTGTAAAGGAGCGAACCGCCGAAATTATTGAGCAAAAAGAAGAAATTGAAGCGCAACGCGACGAAATAGAGCACCAAAAAGAGGAGATAACCAGTAGCATTCATTACGCCAGCAGAATTCAAAGCGCAGTGTTAACACCACAGGATATAGTCGACAAGATTTTCCCCAACCACTTTCTCCTCTACCTACCTAGAGATATTGTTAGTGGCGATTTTTACTGGATTACTCAAGTTGGCAACCATAAAATATGCGCGGTAGCCGATTGTACAGGACACGGTGTTCCTGGTGGTTTTATGAGCATGTTGGGCATGACTTTCCTAAACGAGCTAATAAACAAGGGGCATGAGCTGCATCCAGCGGAAATACTATACCAGCTTAGAGCAAATGTTATTAGCAGCTTGCACCAAACAGGCAAATCGGGCGAGAACAAAGATGGAATGGATATTGCCCTTTACATAATTAACACCGAAACCAACATCCTTGAATTTGCTGGCGCCAACAACCCACTTATCCTAATTAGAAACAACGAGGTTATGCATATAAAGGGCGATAAAATGCCCATAGGCATTCACATTAAGGGAGAAGAGCCTTTTACCAATATCACCATAGAGTTACAACCCAACGATAGGCTTTACACCTTTTCCGATGGGTACGTTGACCAATTTGGAGGATCGAGCAACCGTAAGTTCATGATAAAAAACCTTAAGGAGCTACTTTTGCAAATCCACCAGAAACCCATGATTGAGCAGAAAGAAATACTACTAAACAACCTTATTGAGTGGCAGGGCGATGGCAGTAGAATAGACGACATTATTGTAATGGGGGTACAAATTTAGCCCACAGCAATACTGTTTATATATGCTGATGGTGTAAACGTTGCATTGAATCTAGTTTTTCCTATTTTTGTAACGAACAAACCCAAGCACAGCAGTGGACGTCAAAAAAATAATTAGAGAACTCTTAGTCTCAAACAATTACGTAAGCCTTCCAACTATTGGAAGCTTTGTACAGCGTTATGAGCCAGCACGGCTTAAACCCGACGGAAAAACCTTTACTGCGCCTAAACAGGTTATTATTTTTGACACCTCTCGCACATTCAACGATGAGGCCATAGAGCTATACCTGTGCGAAAAGCTGGGGATTAGTGCTAACAAAGCAAAAGAGCTGCTCAACAACTTTATTGAGTCAACAAAAGAGGAGCTTAGCAACTCACAAGAAGTTCTTTTCGAAAATGTGGGCAGCCTAAAAAAGGACAGTGAGGGCACAATAGTGTTTAGTCCAGTTCCTGACGAAGAGCTTTCTGCCTCTACCTTTGGCTTAGCCGACATCGAAGCCACTCCAACAAAAAATATCCCCACCATACCCAAAAGAACAGAGGTTATTGCAGCTCAACCAGCCAAAAAAATTTCAGAGAAAAAGGTTGTTTTTGGGATTGTTGGATTTGTTGCAATACTTGCCATACTATGTTTAGTGTTTATTCCAGAGCTGCACTTCTGGAACAACACATCAAAGCCATCCCCAATGGCTAGTAACAAAGCAGTACTTGATACAACAAAAAGTATAGAGCCATCCATTGACTCTACCCAAACGGATACAGCAATACTCGATCCTATGGAGAAGAGCATCGATAGCCAAACACAAAAAAAACAGGCACTGTTCTACGAAGAGCCAAAACCGCAGGACAACAAAGCTTACTATGTAATAGCCGGAAGTTTTATAAGCCTAGACAACGCAAAAAACCTACAGGCTATACTCCTACAAAAAGGGTTTAAAACTGAGGTTATTGAGAGCGATGGCAAGTATCGCGTATCAATGGCAAAATTCAACAGCAAAGAGAGAGCCACCGATGAACTAATTAGGCTACACCAGCTTAACCCAAAAGATTCCTACTGGATTTTGGGTCAATAGAAAAAAGGAGCGAAAAGCTCCTTTTTTGTTATCGAAAAACAAGCAACCCTACCATTCCTATTGCAAATAGCTATCTTTGTGGCGCAAAAGAATAATACAATGAGCAACCGAAAAGTACGCGTACGCTTTGCGCCAAGTCCAACTGGCCCTTTGCACATGGGCGGTGTAAGAACTGCACTATTTAACTACTTCTTTGCACGTAAGCACGGAGGCGATTTTATTCTACGAATAGAGGATACCGACTCCCAACGCTTTGTTCCAGGAGCAGAGGAATACATTAACGAAGCACTAAACTGGTGCGGGATTAGAATAGACGAGGGAGTAGTTGAGGGTGGCCCCCACGCCCCTTACCGCCAGAGCGAGCGCAAAGCCATGTACCTACAGTATGCCGAAAAGCTAGTTGCCGAAGGAAATGCTTACTACGCCTTTGATAGCGCAGAAAGCCTTGAGATGCTTCGCAATGACGCAGAAGCGAACGGTGGCGCATTTACATACAACTACACCATTCGCAATAATATGCAAACCTCGCTTGCCCTTTCTGCCGATGAGGTAAAGCAACGCATTGCCAATGGAGAACAGTGGGTTATCCGATTTAAGATGCCAGAAAACGAGGAGGTAGTAATGAACGACCTTATTCGTGGCGAGGTAACGGTTAACACCAGCACACTTGACGATAAGGTTCTATTTAAGAGCGCCGATATGCTCCCAACTTACCACCTTGCCAACGTTACCGACGATTACATGATGGAAATTTCGCATGTAATTCGTGGCGAGGAGTGGCTACCATCACTTCCACTTCACGTGCTACTTTACCGTGCGCTTGGCTGGGAAAAGGTAATGCCACAGTTTGCTCACCTTCCGTTACTACTTAAGCCAACAGGTAATGGCAAGCTTAGCAAGCGCGATGGCGATAAAATGGGATTTCCTGTATTCCCACTACTGTGGAAGGCACCAACAGGAGAGGTATCCAGAGGCTACCGCGAGGACGGCTACTATCCTGAGGCCTTTGTAAATCTCCTTGCACTTCTTGGCTGGAATCCAGGAACCGACCAAGAGCTACTATCGATGGACGAGCTTATTGGGCAGTTCTCCTTGGAGCGCGTAAACAAATCGGGAGCCCGATTCGACCCAGAGAAGGCAAAGTGGTTCAACCACCAGTACCTAATTCGCAAAAGCGACGCAGAAGTTGCTGCTCAGTTTAGCAGCATACTAAGCGATAAGGGCATTGCTGCCCCTACCAATAAAGTTGAGCGTATTGTTAGCCTTGTTAAGGAGCGCGCCAACTTTATTCATGAGATTTGGGAACAAGCTAACTTCTTCTTCGAATCGCCAAGCAGCTACGATGAGGCCACCGCCAAAAAATTCTGGAAAGAGGACACATCGGCAGTACTTACCGAGGTTGTATCGCTGTTCCAAGGCATCACCCCATTTATTGCCACCAATATCGAACCTAAGCTTAAAGACTTCATTAACGAAAAGGGTTACGGCATGGGCAAGGTGATGAACTCATTGAGGCTTAGCCTTGTTGGCGCATCAAAAGGCCCTGGCGTTGCCGATATTTGTGAGATATTGGAAAAAGACGAGACCATTGCACGAATTGAGAAAGCAAAGCAGAAATTAGGATAATAAACCCTACCAGAATAAGAAAGGCAGCCCATTACGAGCTGCCTTTTCTGTTACCCAAAACCGGGCTATTGCTGTTCGTACTTCTCAATAAAATCAATCATTCCCTTTACATGAGCCCAACGTTGCTCATCCATTTTTGGACCCATAACCTCTATTACACGAGCAGAGATTACAGACCCAATTTGGCCACACTTCTCAAGATCCAAACCCTTAGTTAGACCATATAGAAATCCTGCGGCATAAGAGTCGCCAGCACCAGTTGTGTCAATGCTTTTTGCTGGAACCGCAGTAATATCGTAAACCTGAGCCCCCTGTTTTACTATTGAGCCTTTCTCGCCCAACTTTACAACAGCAATATCAACGTACTTCGATAGCTCTACCAACGACTCAAATGGTGTTCGGCCAGAATAGGCCTTGGCCTCTTCCTCGTTGGCAAAAATAATATCTACGTACTTCTCAATCATCGACTGGAGAAATTCCCTGTTTGCCTCAACCACATTATAGCTCGCAAGATCCAACGACACCTTAAGTCCATTGGCTTTAGCCAGCTCCATCGCTCTCTCTACAAGCTTGTGGTTCTGAACCAAATACCCCTCAATGTGTAAGTAGCTGTAACCTTTAAACATGTCGTCGGTAAGCTCTTCGGCAGTCATCTCAATTGCAGAACCCAAATAGGTTGCAAACGTACGCTCAGAATCGGGAGTTACAAAGGCCAGAGCCCTACCCGAAGGGGCATTTCCGCGAAGTAAGCAAGGAGTTATTCCAATTTTTTCTAAATCGGAGCGGAAAAAGGCTCCCATATCGTCATCGCCCACTTTACCAATAAAAGCGGTTTGCACCCCAAGGTTAGCAAGTCCATTAATTGTATTAGCGGCACTTCCACCCGATGCCAAAACCCGAGAGAAGCCTTTGGTTTCATCAAGTGCACGGTACATTGATTGCTCATTAACCAGCTGCATGCTACCCTTTGGCAAATTAAGCGTTGCCAAGGTCTTCTCATCACTCAAACTGGTCATTATATCGACCAAAGCATTACCTATTCCAAGAATTTTCATGTCTAAAATGGGATTGAATCGTAAACCACAAAAATAACCTTTAATTTCTATTGTTCTGAATTGCATCAACTTCTTTTCCCTACAAAGAAAAATCAAACAAATTTTTTATCATTTTTTTGTCGCTTTGGAAAAAGGCTATATATTTGCACTCGCAATTGAGAAACGCAGCAATTGCTAAACAAATAAATTCCTCATTAGCTCAGTTGGTTAGAGCACCTGACTGTTAATCAGGGGGTCCTAGGTTCAAGTCCTAGATGAGGAGCCCAACCACTCAAGGTAACAAAACGTACTGTAAATTCCTCATTAGCTCAGTTGGTTAGAGCACCTGACTGTTAATCAGGGGGTCCTAGGTTCAAGTCCTAGATGAGGAGCAAAGCCCAATCAACCCGATTGGGCTTTTTTATTTTATATTGGCCACAAACAAAAAGGTTGGCTCGCACAAGCAAACCAACCCTACCAAATGGAATAAAGAGCTAACCAACTACGTTCTGTGGCTCTCCACTTAGCCAGCCCCTAATATTCTGTAGCACTATACCAGAGCGCAAGGCAATGGCCTCGTGAGTAGCAAAACCTATGTGAGGTAAAAGCAATGTATTGGGAGCAAAAAGTAAGGGATGGTCAGCATCCAAAGGGGGTTCTTTCTCGTAGATATCTACTGCTGCACCTGCAATTATCCCTTCGTGAAGCGCATCGGCAAGCGCATTGGTGTTTACCACTAAAGCACGGGCAGTATTAATTAGAATAGCCGAAGGCTTCATCTTTGCCAGCTCCAGCGCGCCAATTAACCCTTTAGTTTGTGGAGTAAGCGGCAAGTGGAGCGAAAGGATATCTGCCTGCGACATCACATCATCAAAGGAAACAAACTCAACCCCATTAATAGCCTTTACAGTTCTAGACCAAGCAATAACCCTGCACCCAAAGGCTTTGGCCAATAAGGCTACACGCTCACCAATAAGTCCCATACCAACAATTCCAAAGGTTTTCCCCTGCAACTCAAGACCTAAAAAACCATTTCTACCACCAAGACTTCGGGTAACAGCATCGGCGGGAGTAACTTTACGCAAAAGATCTAACGCCATGGCAATGGTTAGCTCGGCAACAGCCTGTGTGCTATAGCCTGCAGCATTAGAAATTAGGACACCACGCTGGGCACAGGCGGACTGAGCAACATGATCGGTACCCGTAAAGGCCACAACAATGTGCTTAAGGTTTTGCGCACCCATAACCACCTGCTCCGAAACGGGATAGTTGCTAACAACAAGCACATCGGCAGTAAGGGCGCGATCCAACAGCTCATCCTGACTAGAAGGAACGGCATCAAAAAAAGTAACCTCGTTATTTTGAAGCTGCATCTCGGCAGCAAAATCTGATTTGTCCTTATCGGTTAATCCAATGGGCTCAGCAAAAACAAAATTCATTTTTATAAACTTTAGATGTTAGATTTTAGACGTTAGACAATTTACTTTAAGGTTGATTCTTAGCATAGAATCGCCAAGGGAGGTTAGACCAATACTCTCCGGCATAACCTACACCTATACGGGGAGCAGTTTTTATAATTGGAATGACATTGTCACTCGGCTCTACCCACAAACGGGACGATGTTGTTAAACCCTCACCATAAAAAGATTTATCCAGTTGCAACAAACGCCCCACTCTGCCTGGCCCATAACAGCCCACAACGCCCCTTACAAGGGCTGCCTGCGGCTCACCCTCGGTACCCGTTACAAAGTTCAGCATCCAGTACATTCCGTATATAAGGTACACGTACACGTGCGCACCGCCGTGGAACATAATCTCGGTACGTGGTGTTCGTCCTTTGCTAGCGTGGCAAGCTAAGTCTGCCGTTCCTTGGTATGCCTCAACCTCGGTTATTGTAAACCGCTCAACACGTCCACCACCAAAGCTACGCACGATATTCTTGCCAATTAAATCGGGGCAAACCTCAAGCACATCTCTACAAAAGAAATCTTTGCCCAAACGGTCACTCATCTCCAAAAGTTGAATTAAAGCCAGAGAATAGTAATAGCGATATAAAAATTGCAACAAAGCTAACCCCAGTATGCGTTTCCAGCGTATCCTCGTTAAGCATTGATAGACCTACAATCAGCATAAATGCAATAAATAGCCTATTACGCCATAAGCCCAGCAATAGTGGAGGCATTATAAATCCTACCACAAAGAGCACAAAGCCAAAAAAGCCAGTGGTTACCCAAACAAACAGGTACTGGTTGTGAGACAAGAAACGGGCATTGGGGTTTACTCCGGGCTCGTTATTGGTATAGTAATGGTGGAAAGCCTCACCAAAATCGCCTGTCCCTGTACCAAACCAAAAGTTATTGGCAATTATGGCCAACGATGCTTTAGCAAAGACATATCGCTGAACCAAAGGACTTCCCTTTACTGCCCCAACATTTAGGTACTGTTCAACCTCCCACAACATTTGGTAAACACGCGGGTAAATCCCAAACCGATGCTCCCGAAAAATGATGCTAGTAGCGCCCGACTCCACCATGCGCACATCAACGGAATCTAACCTAGATACACCAACAGAATCCTTTCTTAACCCCTTGGAGGTAAGGTATCGTATTAAAGTTAACCTAAGGGGTTGCCCCAAATTATCGGTTCCTCCGTATGGCTTTTGGCTAACCCGGCTCCACCCCTCCTCCAGCTCAGTATAACAGATGTTAATCCATACAGGGTAACCGTTTTCATACTGTAAGTTTGCAGTATCGTGAGTGTAACGATTCCCGTTAATGGTTTGAGTAGGCAGCTTATCCTTATCAATATAATACTTGGTAAAGTACCTATCGACCATATGTGTAGCATAGGAGAAAAGGAAAAGCACAAAGAATACTATGCCCACAATGGCCGAGAATCGCCACAAGGATTCCTTTATGCGCAACGATATTAGAGTAAGAAACACTAACAAAAGCACGCCTGCAATAACAATCCCTGTTAGTGATTGCAGCACAACCAAAAAGAGTAATAACCAAACAATTAGAATTACATACAGCACCTTGCCCTTAGAGCTTGCGCCAATGGCTACAAGCCTATGTGTGCCAAAACTCCAGATTAGCAAAACAAGGCTTAGCACAACCATTAACGACAATCTTATATGAGATATAAAGGGAGAGATCGACCTAAAATCGTGGTTAACATCAATGTAATTTTGCACAAATAACAGCGTGCTAACCACAGATGCGGCAGCAACCGCACCAATAAACGATGAGAACAACCACTTAAACTCAACACGACTCAACCTATCGCTAGAAGCAATAACCACAGGAGCAAGCAAAAGTGGTAATTTTAGCCGCAGCTGAGAAAGGGCATACAATTTATTGTCGGAGTATAACGAGCCAACAACCACGGCCAGATATAATAGTAAAAACAGATAAAGCGGAAGATTTCCCTTAAGCCTATTCATCTTAACATTCCAAGAACCGCTAAGCGCCCAGTTTACCGCAATGGTAATAAGCCCAACGCTAAGTAGAAATACCGAAAAGGGGAGAGCAACAAGCGACAACATCAACCCCCCAATATAAATATACCTATGCCAAAAGGGCTTAAGCAAACCATCCATATCCTTCAGAATTTAGTACCAAAAATAGTTTAAATCGTGAGACGAGAAACGTTAAGTGTGAAACGATTTGGCAGATGCCTTAATCTTGAATGCTAGGCGTTGGCGGTTAGTGCTTAGTCGTTTGGCACTCAGGGTTCAGGTAGCATTTTTACGACAATCCACTCATAATCTTCACATTCCAACAAATTCTAAAATTCCCAACTTCTCTCGAAATATCACATCGCCTCACGTCTCAAAACTAACATCAAGCATCTTAATTGTAATCAACCGTATTGTTAATTAAATAAATAGTTGTAATTTTGCAACCCGCATTTTATTGCATTTAAGGATCACAGTAAAGTAACAGGTATTAACTAAAAAAGAGGAGTTTACACAGTGGACACACTTAGTTACAAAACGGTATCGGTAAACAGTGCAACCGCTACCAAAGAGTGGGTTGTTGTGGATGCCACCAACGAAGTATTGGGGCGCCTCTCTAGCAAAGTTGCGAAACTTTTGAGAGGGAAATACAAAGCCAACTACACTCCACATGTTGACTGCGGTGATAATGTAATTATCATCAACGCAGAAAAAGTACGCCTTACCGGTTCAAAACTAACCGACAAGGTTTACGTTCGTTACACCGGCTACCCAGGAGGACAAAGATTTGCCACTCCTAAAGAGCTTCTAAAGCGTCGCCCAAATGCCGTAATTGAACATGCCGTGAAGGGAATGCTTCCAAAGAGTCGTCTTGGAAAAGCCATTTTTGGTAACCTTCATGTTTATGCTGGCCCAGAGCATCCACACGAGGCTCAACAGCCAAAGGAAATCAACCTTAATTCAATTAAATAATGAGTATGCAGGTATATAACGCTGTTGGAAGAAGAAAATCTGCGGTAGCAAGGGTTTACCTTCAAGACGGGAAAGGCAACGTTACCATCAATGGTCGCGACCTAAAAGAGTACTTCCCATCGGAGCTACTACAGTACGTAGTTAACCAACCACTAGAAACCCTAAATGTAGTAGGAAACTATGACATTAAGGTTACTCTTGATGGTGGTGGAATTACTGGTCAAGCAGAAGCAGTGCGCCTAGGTATTGCACGCGCATTAGTTGAGCTTAACCCAGAGAACAAGCCAGCACTAAGGACAGCCGGTTTCATGACTCGCGACCCACGTGAAGTGGAACGTAAGAAACCTGGTCAACCAAAAGCAAGGAAGAGATTCCAGTTCTCTAAACGTTAGTATTTTGACATTAATTAGGCAGGCAGTTTAGCTAAAATTACTTAGACTCTGAAAAGGACTACTGAGTAATTGCCTAAATTCTAAACAAACAAAAACATTTACAATGCCTAGAACAAATTTCAACGAACTGCTAGACGCAGGCGTTCATTTTGGTCACCTTAAACGTACGTGGAACCCCAAAATGGCTCCATATATTTTCATGGAGCGCAACGGCATCCACATCATCGACCTACAGAAGACCATCGTTAAGGTTGACGAATCTGCTGCTGCCTTAAAGCAAATAGCTAAATCAGGACGTAAAGTTCTGTTTGTAGCCACAAAGAAACAAGCAAAAGAGATTGTTGCAGAGCGCGTAAAACAGGTTAACATGCCTTATGTTACCGAGCGCTGGCCAGGTGGTATGCTTACCAACTTCCCAACAATCCGTAAAGCTGTTAAGAAGATGACCTCTATCGATAAGATGTTTAGCGATGGAACCTTCGACAGCCTATCAAAACGCGAAAAGCTTCAAATTAGCCGTCAACGTGCTAAGCTAGAGAAGAACTTAGGCTCAATTGCTGACCTAAACCGTCTTCCTGCTGCTCTTTTCGTTGTTGACGTTCAAAAAGAGTACATCGCCATTAAAGAAGCCAAAAGGCTTAACATTCCGGTATTCGCAATGGTTGATACCTGCTGTGATCCCAGTCTAGTTGATTTTGTGATACCTGCAAATGACGATGCATCGAAGTCTATTTCTCTTATTATCGACCTAATGGCCAAAGCTATTCAAGAAGGCCTTGAGGAGCGTAAAGTAGAGAAAGAAAAAGAGCCTCAAAAGGAGAAGAAAGAGGATACTGGTAAAACCAGAGCTCGCAAACCTAAAAAAGCCCTAACTAAAGCTGATCTTGACGAAGAAGAAGTTGAAGTTGAGGAAGAGGCTGGTGACGACGAAAACTAGTTTTTGAACAAAAAAATTCTCAATACTATGTCTGAAATTAAAGCTGCTGACGTAGCCAAACTAAGAAAAATGACAGGCGCAGGCATGATGGACTGCAAAAACGCGCTTGTTGAAGCTAACGGTGACTACGAAAAAGCAATTGAGCTTATCCGCGAACGCGGTAAAGCTATCGCTAACAAACGCGCCGACCGCGAAGCGGGTGAAGGTGTTGTTGTTGCGAAAATCAACGATGCTGGAAACTTTGGCGTTATGGTTGTTCTAAACTGCGAAACCGATTTCGTAGCGAAGAACCAAGACTTTGTTGGCCTTGCAGAAAAGATTGCTGACGTTGCTCTTGCAAACAATCCTGCTGACCTTGATGCACTTAAAGCACTTCCTCTTGACGGACGTACTGTTGCTGACCTTGTTGCAGAACAATCTGGCGTAACTGGTGAGAAATTTGACCTTTCTTACTATGAGAAAGCAGAAGCTGCTAAGGTTGTATCGTACATCCACATGGGAAGCAAGCTTGGTACCCTAATTGGCGTTAACAAAGCTGATGTTGCAGAACAAACCGTTCGTGACATTGCCATGCAAGCTGCTGCTATGAACCCTGTTGCAATTGACAAGGACGATGTTCCTGAGAAAATTCGCAAGCAAGAGTTCGAAATTGGCCGCGAGCAAGCTCGTAACGAGGGCAAACCAGAAAACATGCTTGATAAAATTGCAGAAGGTAAGCTTAACAAGTTCTACAAGGAGAGCACTCTTCTTAACCAAGACTTTGTTAAGGACAACAAGATCACCATTCGTCAGTACCTACAACAAACAGACAAAGATCTAACTGTTGTAGCATACAAAAGAGTATCGCTTACTCTGTAATTGTATAATATTCATAAAAAAAGCCTCGACACAATCGAGGCTTTTTTTATGCGCTTACTTATCTTTACAACAGAATAAACCATTCCCCAAACAGGGAATGCCGAACAAAACAATACCATGGGAAAATACAATAGAGTTCTACTCAAGCTTAGCGGTGAAGCGCTAATGGGAAACGACAGTTACGGCATTAACCCCGAAACACTTAGCTCTTACGCAAAACAGGTTAAGGAGGTAGCCGAAATGGGCGTTGAAGTTGGAATAGTTATTGGCGGTGGCAACATATTCAGAGGACTTAGTGGCCTTTCAAAGGGCGTTGACAGGGTTAAGGGCGACCAAATGGGAATGCTTGCAACCGTAATCAACAGCCTTGGGCTACAATCTGCTATTGAAAGCTTAGGCGGCAAGGCCAAGGTTTTTACCGCAACCAAAATGGAACCCGTTGGCGAACTCTACACCAAAGCAAAAGTACTAGAAGCCTTTAAGCAAGGGTTTGTAGCCATTATTGCAGGAGGGACAGGAAATCCATTCTTTACTACCGACACCGCCTCGGCACTTCGCGGGGTAGAGATTGAGGCGCAAGCACTCCTAAAAGGTACTAGAGTTGATGGTGTTTACACTGCCGATCCAGAGAAAGATCCATCGGCAGTTAAGTACGACGAGATAACCTTTAGCGAGGCCTACGAGAAGAAGCTTAAGGTTATGGACCTTACCGCGTTCACTATGTGCAGCGAGAATAATCTACCCATTGTAGTTTTTGATATGAACACCCAAGGAAACCTAAAAAAGTTGCTTTTAGGCGAAAAAATTGGAACTTTGGTTAGAAATTAGATTATTTAGTCTCCGAAAAAATAAAGCACCAGACCATGAAAGAAGAATTAGACTTTTGCATTGAAGAGGCAAGTGACCGAATGCAAAAAGCCGTAGATCACCTAGAAAATGAGCTCCGCGTACTTCGCGCAGGAAAGGCGAATCCCGCCATGCTCTCTGGGGTAATGGTTGACTACTATGGCACATTGACTCCCCTATCGCAGGTGGCCAATGTTGGAAGCTCTGATGCTAGAACCATAACGGTTCAGCCTTGGGAAAAGAAACTAATTGACCCAATAGAAAGGGCCATTATGGCCGCTAACCTTGGCTTTAACCCTCAAAATAACGGGGAGGTAATTCGTATCTCCGTTCCTCCGCTAACCGAGGAGAGGCGTAAAGACCTAGTTAAGCAGGTTAAGCAGGAAGGTGAGCATGCCCGCGTAAGCATTAGAAATGCCCGCCGCGATGCCAATGAGGAGATTAAAAAGTTACAAAAGAATGGACTTGCCGAGGATATGGCAAAGGATGGCGAAGCAAACGTCCAAAAAATAACCGATTCTTTTAACAAAAAGGTAGATGAGCTGCTCGACAGAAAAGAGAAGGAGATTCTCACAGTATAATAAAAAGGGGCTTTTGCCCCTTTTTTGTTTTCTATACCAACTTAAGATTCAAGACCATTGCCAATAGCGCAAAGCGTTGCGTGTAATCGCCTGGGATAATAAGGTGATGATTCCCTAACGGATTCTCAACAAAATACCTTTGGGCTTCGGGTGTTAAAAGAACCTCTAACTGGGTTCTGCAAGCCATTTTACTCTTAGGATGCCCAGTAACCTTGGCTAGTGTTACAAACATCTTGTTCAAAGTACTATCAAACCTAAAAATGGTAACTTTTTCGCCTTTTATCTCGCCGCCCAACGCAAGTCCCTTATTTGTTTCGAAGTGGGTATCGAGATTAAATTTTTCATACAAATTGGCTGGAGCTGTACAGTGCGCAAAAAGGGCTTTATCGCCATCAACGTGGGCAATATTGGCCATCCAGGGTATAACACCACAAACCTCTTTTGATATCATCATGCCTATTGCGCTGCACATATCGCCCTC
>Ga0116182_1002825_pt1 | contig 16685 bp, 11 predicted proteins | sample AD_UKC077_MetaG_FD_89805 | JGI IMG/M metagenome (GOLD analysis project Ga0116182, IMG submission 89805) | Active sludge microbial communities of municipal wastewater-treating anaerobic digesters from USA - AD_UKC077_MetaG | ecosystem: Engineered > Bioreactor > Anaerobic > Digestate | place: USA...
AAAAGGGAGGTAAAAAAGCTCCAAAATACATAGATTTCTGACAAAAAGGTATAGATTTAGCTTAAATTAGGGCATTATATTCTCACTTTTTTTGTAAATTTCTAAATCAAAGGTCTCAATATTACTGAAATGTTAGAAAGCATAGAGAACACAGCAAAAGATGCGGAGCTTACCATAAATGCATCTGTTGATCTCGGCAATTTAGCTAAGGAGTTAAATGACATGGTTTCAAGGTTTAAGATATAATTTAATCATTATGATACTATTATCTTTTGTTAAACCAGTTGTTTTATATGATTTTATTCTTATCTTATAAGAGAGAGTAAATAAAAAAACAAAAAAAATAGGAGATTAAAAAATGAAAATTAAAGAGTATTACTCAAAAAACTTAAGCAGACAGTTCCTTTTCCCAGTAATAAGTGCTACTATAATCATTCTAGCATTACTTGTAATTATTTCTGCTATTAATGCGCGGAATTATGTCTTTGAAATGGAAACATCTTCTGCTTTGGAACGTACCAAAGAAGTAAAAGAAATTATTACGCAATTAATTGAAGAAACTCAGATTTTTGCTGAAATGGCAAGTAAGAACATCGATGTTTTGAATGGACTTAAAAACAATAATTTAGAACAAATTAAAAGCTTTATTACGACACAGATGGGATATGAGGATTTTTATGAATCTGTATTTATCGCGAATAATGAAGGAGTAATTGTCGGCAATGCAGATGAAAGTGCACTTGGCATGTCTGTCACCTCTTATGACGCATGGAAAGCAATTGCAGAGAACGGGCAAGAAAGTCATATTGACAAAGTCCCTAGCAGTTCACCTATAACTGGCAATCCAATTATCTTAGTCAGTGATAGAATACAAGATGAGTATGGAAACTTCCTCGGTATTACATGCTTCATTGTTGACTTGTATAAATTTGGAGAAATCTATGTTAACCATTACAAAATTGCTGGAGATGGATACTTTTATGTAATAGACTCATTAACTCATATTGTGATGCACCCTCGTAAAGAGCTTATATTGAATCCAGATTATTTTGAACTCTCATTTAATAGAGACGCTACCGACAGTAAAGAGGATCATGGCATCATGAGATATCACTTTGAAGGCGATAATAAGACCCTTACCTATGCTAAAATTAAAGACCTCGACTGGATATTAATTGCATCAATGTACGACAGAGACCTTAATAGAGTCGGTAATAAAATCAGTTATATTATAGTTATTATGTCAATTTTTATCTTAATTATATTTATGTTCTTGCTTACATACTTAATGAAGAATAAAATCTCTACCCCAATCTCAAGAATTCTTATCGGTTTAGAAAAGATTGCCAATAATGATTATACAGATCCTGCAGGTAAAGACTTAACAAACAGAGCCGATGAAATAGGAATGTTGGCCAAAGCATATGAGAAGATTAGAACTCAAGTGTCTGCCACCATTAAAGAAATAATTGATGATATTAAAATTCTTAATACCAAAAGTCATGAATTAGAAAAAACAGCAGAAGAACTTGTCAATAACTCAAGTAATATGAACGCTCAATCGCAACTCGTCTCTGCTTCGTCTGAACAGATTAGCTCAAATGCCAATGTGATTGCTACAGCTGCAGAGCAAGCTAGCACCTCGGTGGCAACTGTCGCTACAGCGACTGAAGAAATGGCAACAAGTATTGCTCAAGTATCTGTTGTAGCGAAAACTACTACTGATAATATGAATACTGCTGTCGTAGATATTAGCAAGCTCAATAATAATATGGTGACTGCTGGTGGATCTATTGGCGAATTGGTGCATGAAATCACAGGCGTTGTCTCAGCGATCGAAGAGATGAATGCTACTATTGCAGAGATTGCTAAAAACACTCAACAAGCATCTGACATTTCTCTCAAAGCTGCAAAAGAAGCAGAAGTTGCCAACTCCGTTATGTCTGAAATGCAAAAGTCCTCTGCAGAAATTGGCAAAATAGTCAAATTGATCACTGATATCGCAGATCAAACAAATATGCTCGCACTCAATGCTACTATTGAAGCTGCCAGCGCTGGCGATGCAGGCAAGGGCTTCGCAGTCGTAGCAAATGAAGTAAAATCTCTGGCAAAACAAACCGCCGATGCTACTGCAAATATTGCCAACCAAATTAATGAAGTACAAAAAGCTGTTCAGAATAGTACTGAGAGTATTGGCAATATCACCAACATTATCAATAATCTCAATGAGATTAATACCGTGATCGCTTCCAGTATAGAAGAACAAAATATTACCACCAATGAGATTGCTCACTCTTCTGGCAGAATGTCTAATTCAGCTACTCAAGTTCAAGGGCAAATCACCAAAGTCGTCGAATATGCTGGTAGAATAAAGCAAAGCACTGACGAAGCTGGTAAAGCTGTTGGAGATATTGCACATAGTGCACATGAGTCAGCTACCGCCTCTGCAGAAATGGCTAAAAACAGTGAATATGCAAATTTGGGTGTACAAGAAATTACCAGAAATACGCTCGAAGTGAGCCAGGGTATTCAAGAAGTTACACGCAATATCGCTGAAATGTTAGATGGCATAGAAAATACTGCAAGAAATGCAGAATTGACAAAAAATGCTTCTGTTGAATTGGGTAGTTTAGCCAAAACATTGAATGACATAGTTTCAAGATTTAAAATCTAAACAAATCGATCTAAAGGGGTGCAAAATTTGCACCCCTTTTTTCTCAATAAATCTCCTTTACACTCCCTTTTAATTCCTCTAAGATTATCTTTCATTCTCCAAGATAGCAAGGGGAATGTAAAGGGAGTCAAATAGTCATGTCCTTGATAATTAGTAAGATACAATAAAGAGCAGAAAATCTCAGAAAAGGTAAAAAAGTAGATATGCAAAGAGGATTATTTAATTTTTTTTATGACTTTTTTTATAGTTAAAAAAGAGGTTTTTCATGCAGTATTTTTTCATCTATTTTCATTTTTTTGGATAATGGCTTATAATATATTGATCTTTAAGAATGATCCTTTTTTAGCTTACAAAAACATCAAAAATTACCAATATTTGCACAGTTTACCAAGACAGCGATTTTATTTTCAGATAATCAGCCTATTATTCTGTGCTAATAATAAAATTAATTAGTCGATTTTTCCCTTATAATAAGGGATTCTAAGAAATTAATTGAATAATTGTTTTTTTTTCTTTACAAAATTTCATTGTTTTGTATATTTATCTTGTGAATGTATTATTTTAGGAAAAATGAGGTTATTATGTTAAAAATCGAATATTATTATCACTCAATGTGGCGCCTTGAGACGGATAACACAAGCCTTGTTTTAGATCCATATGACGATATTGGCTACCCTCTGCCCCAAGGATTGACAGCAGATGTAGTTTGCTCTACCCATAATCATCATGATCATAATAATTTTTCACTCATCTCAGGCGATTTTATCAGGGTAAATTCAGTGGGTGATTATAAAGTTGGCGATTTTACCATAACAGGTTATCAGACCTATCATGACAAAGAACAAGGCGCAAAGCGTGGCGAAAATATCATCTTTAAAATAGGCGTTGCTGGCATTAATATCTTGCATTTAGGCGATCTGGGGCATCTATTAGACGATGATTTGGTAGAGAAAATCGGTGAAGTTGATATTCTAATGGTGCCAATCGGCGGCAACTACACCATCGATGCAAATGAAGCAAAAGCCATTACAAAAAAGATTAACCCTAAAATCTTGATGCCTATGCACTATCACACAGGCACATGCAAAGTAGACATTGCTGATCATCATGCCTTTATACAGGGATTTGATAGTGTGATAACCATACCCCAAATGCACGTTTTTCTCAATGAACTTGATTTTAGTAAACAAAATGTATATTTTTTTAAAGAGTGATAAATGATGCGCTATCTTCAAAACAATAAAACCTTAATTGAAAACCTTAAAAAGGTTGCTAATATCATAGCTATAGCTTTTATTCTCTATCTTTTTATAGACTTATTGATAATAAATAATAATTGTTTATTAAAACAATACGCAACCAAGAAAAAACTGCAAACACTACAGACAGAGACAGCAATCTTGAAGAAAAACAATAAAGACTTAGAAAACGAGAATGATAGGCTAGAAAATGACCCTTCGGCAGTTGAGAAAATTGCCCGAGAAAAATATGGTATGCAAAGAAAAGACGAAAAGGTTATTCGCTTTTTTACCAATGATTAGCAACAATACTTGAGATTCTTAGTAATAAAATGCTCATCTAAAAGTTATAATAAATAAATAGATGTGTTCATAGTATGATATAATTGAATAAATATATTGACAAAAACTATATATTATTTATGCTAAATATTATTTCGTATTTTCTGGAGGTTGACAATCAAATCAATAAATATAAAAGTAGTCGGGCGAGTTCAAGGCGTAGGGTTTCGCTACTTTGCTTATGAATATGCAAAGCAATTGAATATCTGCGGTTATGTCAAAAATCTGTCTAATGGTGACGTAGAAATTCTTGCCATTGCAGAAGCGCATATTTTGCCTATTTATCTCAATATACTCCAACAGGGATCGCCTCGCTCCGATATTTTGTCTCTGGATTACGAAGAAATTAAACTTAATAAGGAATATAATGACTTTAAAATTATCTACTAATAAGAGCCTTTTTTTTATAGCTCTTTTCATCTTATCAATATCATGGCAGTCCTTAGATGCAAGAACTACGCAACATACAGTCAAAAGCGGTGAAACACTATATGGTCTCAGTAAAAAATATAAAATGTCTGTTAATGACATTAAACGCCTCAATAAATTAAGCTCAAATAGCCTAAAGATTGGGCAGGTTTTGACATTAGAAGTAGAAAGCAATGAGGGTGGAGCAAATTATAAAGTCAAGTCAGGTGACAATTTATCCACCATTGCAAAAAATAATAATATGACAGTTCAAGAGATCAAAGATTTGAACAATCTCAGTTCTAATAGCCTAAAAGTCGGACAAGTTTTGATCTTAAAAAAGGCACCCGTCGCTTCCAGCAACTACAAAACATATACAGTCAAGCCCGGAGACAATTTGTATCGCATAGGTTTGAACAATAATACTACCGAAGCACAAATCATTGCGCTTAATGATCTTCCAAATAATGTCATCAGGGTCGGACAGGTATTAAAGATACCCGATTCATATCCTGAACCTATTGCTTCTATCACCCCACCAGCAAGTACCAGCCAACCAACTGGCGATACACAGCCCAAATACCATATTACAAAGAAAAATCAAACCCTTTCTACGATCTCACAAATGTATAATATTGACATAATTGACCTGCTGGACTACAATAATATGAAGGAATTTGATATCCGTGAAGGGCAAAGAATCTGGCTTGTGGAAGTAGATCCAGCTCTTAGAAATGAGACTATCATTGAACCTGAAAGTGAAAAAAAACCATTAAGCTCTATCGCTGTACATATTGTTGCTAAAGGAGAGACTCTATATAGAATCGCAGCTATTTATAAAGTTAATGTCGATGATTTAAAAAAATGGAATAATCTAAGTAGCGTCGGAATTAAAGAAGGGCAAAGAATCTTTATTGGTGATGTTTCAGGGCTCAATACAGAATTGGACGTGGAATTTATAAAGCCGTCTCAACAGGTGATAAAAACATATAGCAAGTCGCCCATCTTACCTGTTACGACTATCAAAATCACTTCTGAGTTTGGTATGAGAAGCGGCAGAATGCACAAGGGTATTGATTTTATTGAAAAAATAGGTTCACCAATCTTTGCGGTTTTAGCAGGAAAGGTAGTTTTTTCAGGGGTACAAAGAGGTTATGGTAATGTTGTTATTATTGAACACGAAAACTTCCAAATGACAGTTTATGGGCACAATGATCAGAATTTTGTGAAGGTCGGCGATATCGTGACTCAAGGGCAGATTATTGGTACAGTTGGAAATACTGGTAATGCAAGGGGTGCTCATTTACATTTTGAATATCGTGTACGTGGTGTTGCAATTAACCCAAGAGAATTCTTGATAGGCTTGTAGGAGAAAAACCATGGGTAATGTATTCAATGATCAAGCTTTGCAAAGCTACTTGAAAAACATTGCAAAGATACCAGTTATTTCAAGAGAAGAAGAAGTAGAGCTGGCAATCAAAGCAAAAGCAGGAGACAATGAAGCAAAGAATAAGCTTGTCTCCGCACATTTAAAGTTTGTAGTAAAAATAGCTTCAGCTTACCAGTGTCGAGGTTTGAGTTTGTTAGAATTAATCAGCGAAGGCAATATCGGCTTGATTGAAGCGATTGATAGATTTGAACCAGATAAAGGCATTAAGCTGATCTCTTATGCTGTCTGGTGGATAAGACAAGCAATATTGTCTGCAATTGTTGAAAAATCTTCAATCATCAGAACTCCGTTGGCAAGGTCAAATGCCCTCAATAAAATCAAAAGTATACGTGATAGATATACCGTTGAAACAGGCGATAATATTACCTCAAAGGAGCTGTCAAAAGCGTCTGGTATTTCAGAGAAACTCTTAAATAATATACAATTACAGACTATCGACACTTACTCAATTGACGATAGAACTGTCACAGACAATGTCGGTGCCACTATGGCTGACTTTATTGAAGATGAAAGCGCAGAAGACCCTAAGGATATGTACTATAAAGAGCGTTTACAAAAACAAATAAGTACTTCTATCAAAAACCTCGATAAAAGAGGTGCACATATCATAAAATCATATTATGGACTCGATGGCAAAAAAGGAAAGACCTTCTCTGAAATTGCCCAAGAAATGGGTATTTGCCGTGAGCGTGTCAGACAAATACAAAAACAAGCTCTTAAGAAAATAGTCTCCGAATCTTACTCTGAATATGAAAACGATATCGACTATATCTTGAGCCATCCAGATGAATAAAAAATATACAAATAAATGGAGTAATCTATGATTAAGAACTTTGACGAAATGCTGAGCAAAGTAAAACAAAATGAAAACAAGAAAACAGTTGTTATTGCAGCAGCACAAGTAGACTCTGCTATTGAAGCAGCTGTGCTTGCCAAAAAAGAGAATTTGGCTGATTCTATCCTCGTTGGCGATAAACCAGCGATTGAAGATATTATCAAGAGACAATTCCCTGAATTTACTAGTGCATTTCAAATTGTTGATACGGGTAAAGACCTAAATAAGGCATGTGCTCAATCTGTGCAGTTAATTCGCGAAAATGCTGGGCATATTATTCTCAAAGGCGCTGCTGATACGGCATTGATCTTGAAAGCAGCACTGGATAAAGAAAATGGGCTCCGTACTGGTGAAGTGATCAGTGATGTGCTTGCCTACGAAACTCCTGAAAGAATAGTATTAATGACTGATGGTGGTATAAACTTATATCCCAATTTGGATGAAAAAATATCAATCGTAAAGAACGCCGTAAAAGTCGCTCATGCAATGGGTAATCCCCTGCCAAAGGTCGCTCTATTAGCGGCAGTTGAAGTGGTCAACCCCAAAATGCAATGCACACTCGATGCCTCTATTATTGCCAAAATGAACCAACGTAATCAAATCGCACAATGTATCATTGACGGTCCTTTGGCTTTTGATAATGCAATCAATATGGAAGCTGCTAAGATGAAAAAGATTGACTCACCTGTCGCTGGACAAGCTGATATCCTCATCGTGCCAAATATCGAAGCTGGAAATATCTTTGGCAAATGCCTCACTTATTATTGTAATTGGAGAGTTGCGCATGTTGTCATGGGAACAAAAGCGCCTATTTTGATTGCCTCACGCGCAGATACTGCAGAAGTGAAAATGCTCTGTATGGCGATGGGTGCAATTAGTGCAAACTAAATGAATATAAAAATAATTTGCATCGCAAAGACTAAAGAAAAATACTTTATCGAGCCGTTTCTCGAATATCAGAAGCGGCTTTTGCCCTATGCAAATGTCGAGCTAAAGGAATTAGCTGCAAGTAAATTGACCAGTACAAATAATATCGATATTGTCAAAAAAGAAGAAAAACAAAGAATACTCAAAGCACTTTCCCCTGCTCTGCCCATTATTGTGCTATCGGAGGAAGGGATGCAAATCAACTCTGTCGACTTTGCCCATAAAATACAAACTTGGCAGATAAAAGGCGGTGCACAATTCATCATTGGTGGAACTTATGGACTGGATGATGAAATCAAGAGCGCTGCGACCTTATTGATGAGCTTGTCCAAAATGACTTTTACTCATGAAATGATTAGAATCTTTCTGATCGAACAGTTATATAGAGCTTTTATGATTAATAATAATAAAAAATACCATTATTAAATGTGAAAAAAGAGGTTAATATGAAAAAACTGAACTTACTACTTTTAATTGTTGCTCTATCGAGCTGCCTATTTGCCTTTGAATGGACATACTCTTTTGAGCAACCGATTATTAAAGATGGAACTGTCACCCTCGAGGGCTGTGAAATGAACTACAAATCCACAGACCCCTCAATTGCTATTAAGCCAGTAAAATTGCTTTTACCCTATATGCAAACAGCAAAATCAATTACTGTGATATATTCTCAACCCATTACTATGAGCGGCGAATATGATATCAAACCTGTCTCTGTTGAAGGCTTTTTATCTACCAGACCAGAGAATAATCTTCCCAAATACTCCTCCGCTTATATGTATGATGATTTTTATCCAGCTACAAAAAGAAATGCAAACTTTACTATGCAGTACAAAAACGGGCACCCTATTCTCATCTCTGTTGTTTATCCTGTACAGTACAATCCACAAACAAAGAAAGTCCAATATTATCAAGATATTACAATAAAAGTAGAGACAGAATACTTTACTACACCTCTCTACAAACACAATGCTATGATTGCCAGAAATATTAAGGCACTGTGCGATAATAAAGAGATGATTAATAGCTATAGCAATACAATACGCAATGTCGATGACTATGATTATTTGATCGTTACTGACGAAGATCGTGCAGATTATTTTATCCCTTTCATTGAATTTAACCTAAAAAGGGGGTTAAAGACCAAAATTGCCACCATAGAGAGCTTTGCTGGGGTGATAGAGGGTGAAGACTTGACTGCCAAGATTCGCAACTTTATTCGCGCTGAATATGAAGAATACAGCATAAGCTATGTTTTGCTTGGTGGTGATGAAGAAATAATCCCACATAGAGGTTTACGCTCAGAAGTAAATGACTATGGCACTGATTATTATGATGAAACTGATATCGCTGCAGATATGTACTTTGCTTGTCTCGATGGGACATGGCAACTACCAGGTAGCCAATATTACGGCGAGTTTGGTTCTGAAGATTTAATGTTTGAGGTATATGCTGCACGTTTTGCTATCGAAACAGAAGCAGAATTTACTAATCTATTTAATAAATTAGTATCCTATTCTAATAGCCCTATTAATGAGGGGATCAAAAATAACCTGCTCGTTGGTGAGCATCTCTGGGGTCCACCCGACTTTCCAACAGACTCATATGGCTCTTCTTATATGAATGAATTTTTAGGGGAATGCACAGCCAATGACTATACGACACAGGGCTTTACTACAGATTGGCAGACACAGACTCTCTACGATATTGACTTTAGCTGGAATAAATATGACCTTTTAGACAAGTTTGAAACGCATAAACCCACCTGGATTGACCACCTTGGACACTCTAATGTGAACTACAATATGCGCCTAATGAATCAGGATATAAAGCCTCAAAACTTTATTAATGATGGGGTATTAGCAAATTACTTTATTCTCTATTCTCAAGGCTGTTATTCAGGTGCATTTGATAATAGATCAGTCTACGGTAACACTTTATCATATGATTGCATTGGCGAATTATTTACAACTATCTCTAAAGCTGCTGTTGCCTATGTAGGTAATTCAAGATATGGCATAGGCTCACCTTATAATACAGATGGCTCTGGGCAGCGCTTTCATCGCTATTTCCACGATGCACTCTTTAATGAAAACATTTACAATATCGAAGCAATGAATGCTTATTCTAAAGAGGTTAATGCTCCATTTATCTTGGAAGAAGATATCAACTTGGCACCATATTATGGTCAGTGTAAATGGATTGCCTATACGGTAAATGTCTTAGGCGACCCTGCGCTCGATATTTGGACAGAAGCAGCTGATTCGCTTATTGTTAATGCAGAAATAGAAATAATCCCTGATACAGATTATATAATTCAGACGCAGCCATATGCGAGTATTGTCTTTACCGACGTAAACCGACTCATGGTTACCAGTGGCATTGCTGATGAAGATGGCTATTATAACCTCTATGCCGACCACCCATATTTGGTAGATTATATTGCTGAGACTACCGATGATGAATTTTATTTATATATTAAGGCACATAATTTTTATCCTTATGAACAATTAATTCATAAAGCGCCTGTCAGCACTGATATTACTCAAAAACCTACTGTTATTGCTTTGAGCAACTATCCAAACCCCTTTAACCCTGAAACAAAAATTAGCTTTGAGCTAAATAAAAATATGCAAGTGACTTTAGATATTTATAATGCTAAAGGACAAAAGGTTACTACATTGATTTCTGATCAACTTGCAAAAGGTAAGCACACTATTACCTGGAACGGGAAAGATAAACAACAAAAAGATTTATCCTCTGGCATTTACTTCTACCGTTTATCTTATGATAATAAAAACATAACCAAGAAAATGCTATTATTGAAATAGAGGTATATGAATAGATGCAGGGCGGGTATAATGCCTTCTCTGCATCACATTTTGGACTGAATTTATGAAAAGATATATAATCCTTTTTGGCTTGATTACTGCCTTTTTGAGTGTATTTGCACTAAACAAAAATGATCATTTGCAGCAGTATAAGCACGTTTTGAACATCGTAACCGACTATGCTATCAAGAGCGATAGCCTTAGCTTTTTTAAAGATAGACAACTAAATCTAAATGAGCTCGACAGCTTTGATTATCCCTTTGCAAATAATTTGGAACAGTATTTTACTCTTACTGAAATGCTGATCCAAAAAGAGATATTCAATAAGTACAAGACCTACTTTCCGCTTCCAGCACAAGACTATCCACTGTTTGACGAAGAGAATACTGCAGGCAAAGCAATGGAAATGAACCTACTCTTGGATGCTTGGGACGCTATTTTGTACGATAAATTAGACACAATACAGCCCCTTTTAGAAAAGTTCTTCTCGCTTCGACGAGTCCGCTGGACAAACAATTGGTCATATTTAATGCCTTTTGAACAGAATGAAGAAATACGCTTAGGCTATTCTACTTTTTTGGCTTATGAGTTGATCAATAATGCATTAAATAATCTTGATAACTTGCCAAAAGACGAGCAAGAGACATTGAAAAACTATTTCAAAGATGAAAACCCAATGGATTATCTTAACACGTTAATCACCTCTTTTTCGCCCACTAATGACCAAGCAATAAATGCGATCAACAATCGTGATGTAAGGCTGAGTGGCGTATTACAATTTATCATCTTTAAAGAATTAGGTTGGAAAAGCGATAACCTTGCCAGACGTGATTTATGGTATGTGCTAAATGATAAAATGGCGATCTCTGACTCGCTGAGAAAGGCTTATGTCAAAGATATAAAAGAGTCGGAGTCTTATCGAGATATTCTTTTGCAGATTAAAGCTCGGAATACTGCCTACTCTGACAGATATAGTGAGCTTTTAGATGAAATAAATGCAAATGAGAGCACTGAGTTTTCTATCAAGTTTGATCGTATCTTGCAGGAGATCTATCCCCCCCAAACGCACTTTTATATTAGCAAAGATGGCAAGATTCAACTCTTCAATGAGCTGTCTGATTACCAGATAAACAATAAAAAGCTGCAGTTCAAAACTACTAATAATACAATCATCAAAACTTATGGCAATAATAGCACCTCCATCAAATGGAAGTCAAACTCCCATTTTAGGGTTTATGCCGATGATAAGCCGATTAGGATTGATCAAGATTTTGACCTTGAGTTTAATAAATTAGAGATAAAGTCGCACCATTTCAACATTATTATAGACACTTTAGGCACCGTCAGCTTCCAAGATAATAAGCTCGCCATTAGCATGTCTATGCAAAGTAAATACAATGTATCGCCTGTTTGGTGGGATTATCTCGATGAGCTGTGTGCCAAGTTAGAATTAAAGGGGATCCCCTCTGCTTGGTTTATTGAGCAAGTCAATAATAATGATTTTAAAGTCTATTTAAATATGAAGCGACTCTTTACCAATATGCCAGAACACCGCGCTTCACGAGGCGAAATAACCACGACTGACTATATCAAAAACTTTGGTGTTGCGCAGAAAATCACTCGTGCTGATGCCTTTATCAGTGAGTATAAAGCGGTGCTCGAAAAGGCTGAAAAGAAGAATGGCATCCATTATGAGATGATCTTGGGTATTTTAGCGATTGAGTCAGATTATGGCAATCCACGTCACAAAGGCACATTCTATACTTTCCCTGCACTTGTTTCACAGTATATGCTTTTGCCATGGCGTGAACGCTTTTCTACCAATGAATTAGTTGCCCTCTATGAGTTTTCTAATCTGATTTCAAAGGATCCTTATCATTTTATAGGGTCTTATGCTGGTGCTGCTGGTTGGGGGCAGTTTATCCCCTCTTCTATGAAGACCTTTTTCCTTGATTCCAATGATGACTTTGCAGATATAGATATTTATTCTTTGGACGACAATATCGTCAGCATCGAGAATTATCTCTTTAAAAATGGCTTGTCTGGTAAGAATATCGACAATTATAAAGCGCGCTATAATGCCGTTTACTCCTACAATCACAGTGATTATTATGTCAAAGCAGTTTTGCAAATCTACGATCAATTGCGTGAAAAAAGACTAAAAAAGAAATGAAACAGGACCTGAGAAAACAGACAATTAAATACCTCAAAGGGGTCGGCGAATACCGTGCAAACCACTTCCAAGAACAGGGTATTGAAAGTATTAATGACTTATTAGAATTCTTTCCCAAAGACTATTTAGAGCAATCACTAAATGTTGTGATCAATGAAGATAAATTAAACACGCTTATCTCCTTTATCGGGAATATTGCCGAAGTTAAAGAGAAAATGACAAGCACAGGGACACGACAGTTTATTGTCACAGTCGATGTTAATGAAGTATTTGTCGATCTCATTTGGTTCAGATATGGCAAATGGATGAGCCGCTCCTTTCAATCAGGGGGACGCCTTTGGGTGTCGGGGATATTAACCGATTTTAATGGTCGCTATCAGGTAATCCACCCACAGTTGGAAGTTTTAAATGAACGTGAAAACTTGCATGATTTTTGGAAGAAAAGAAGCGTCTTGCCTGTCTATCCTGCAGTAGGTAATATTTCACAGACCTTGATGAGAAATCTCATTTATAGTATTTTTGCCAACTATCATCAGTTCATCGAGGAAACTCTCCCTGAACATATTATCCAAAAGTATAAATATGATGATCGTAAAACCGCCTTGCAAAAGGTTCACTTTAATACAAATCCTAAGAATATAAATACGCTGAAAGACCGCTTTGTCTTTGAAGAGCTCTTTTACCAACAGATTATGATGATAAAAAACAAGAGTAAACGTGAAAGAGCAGTGAAGTCAAAGCCATTTATTCTCAAGAGAACCTATACAGCGCAGCTTTTGGAGAGCCTACCATTTGCGCTAACAGGAGCTCAAAACCGTGTTATCAAAGAGATCTTCACCGATATGCAATCAGATCGACAAATGAGTAGATTATTGCAAGGAGATGTCGGCTCGGGTAAAACCATTGTGACACTCTTTGCTATGCTTTTAGCCAAAGAAAATGGCTATCAAGCCGCACTAATGGCACCCACAGAGATACTTGCAGAGCAACATTTTCGCACAATATCTTTAATGACAGAGAATATGCCAGATTTAAAGATTGGTTTGCTTTTGGGAGGCGTTTCTAAAGCAAAGAATATGCTCAAACTCCAGATCCTCGAAGGTGAAGTTGATATTGTTGTCGGCACTCATGCGCTGATACAAAAAGATGTCTTATTTAAAAACCTTGCCTTCATAGCTGTAGATGAGCAGCATCGTTTTGGCGTGATGCAGAGGGCTGAGCTATCTCTTCGTCATCATCAACCTGATCTTTTGTATCTTTCGGCAACGCCTATCCCCCGCTCTTTGGCTTTAACAATCTTTGGAGAGTTGGATGTCTCTATTATAAATGAATTGCCACCAACGCGCAAACCTATCAAAACTAAATGGGTCTATGAACATGCCAAAATTCGGGTGTATCAAGAGATCGAAAGAGAGATTAAAGCTGGGCGGCAGGTCTATATTGTGTGTCCGCTCATTGAAGAGTCTGAAAAGTCGGATTTACTCGCTGCAGAAACACTTTTAACAGAACTGCAGAGAAACTATTTTCCCAATTATAAATCTGCACTCCTGCATGGTAAAATGAAAAACAAGGCAAAAGAAGAAATCATGCAAATGTATGTGAGAAATGAGATTCAAATACTGGTCTCCACTACAGTCATAGAAGTCGGTATTGATGTACCAAATGCCTCTGTAATGATGATCGAACACGCAGAACGCTTTGGCTTATCACAATTACATCAGCTGCGGGGTAGAGTCGGACGCGGCGCTGACCAATCATACTGCTATTTAGTATCTTATCGCACAACAGAAATCGCCAAGCAGAGACTTTCCATCATGGAAAAGAGTAATGATGGCTTTATTATCGCAGAAAAAGACTTAGAATTACGTGGTCCTGGTGAATTTTATGGCAAGCATCAGTCTGGACTACCACCATATAAATTTGCCAACCTTGCACTCAATCAAGAATGCCTGCATCGAGCAAGAGCAGATGCACAAGAACTATTAGAAGACGACCCCGAACTCTCCAAGGAAAAGAATGCCCTAATAAAACAACTCTATGATGACTATTATGCAGGACAAGAAAAGCTGATAGATTATTGATTTGGGGCTCGCGTTTCTGGTCCTCGCTTCGCTACGGGTTAGGTACTTTTCTCCGAAAAGGTTAGGTACTCTGACTGCGTCAGAGGTTAGGTACTTCGACTTCGTCGAAGGTTAGGTAAAAAATCAATTGATTTTTGTTAAGCTGTAGGTAATTTCACTGCGTGAAATTGAAAAGATGGATCTATGTACTTGTTCGTAGTTGTCCATCGCACATATACAATTAAGGCAATTAGTATTTACAAGCCATATGATTGGGAATGATAGATTATAAAATAGAGGATACTAACATCCTTTAAAAAAACCTTTCACGAAAGTGAAAGCTCCTAACCCGCAGCGAAGCGAGGATCCTAACCTTCGACGAAGTCGAAGTACCTAACCTTTTCGGAGAAAAGTACCTCACCCGCAGCACAGCGAGGACTAAAAAAAAGGCTCGTCCCCCTTTCGAGGGTCGAGCCAAGAACTCCACCTAAGTGAAAAGTCTATTTGATATACATCATCTTCTTTGTTTGGCTAAAGCTTGGTGAGCTGAGTTTATAGAAATAGATACCTGCTGCGCAGTTTTTCTTGTAATTATCTTTTCCGTCCCAAACGAGATTATGTTTACCTGGGTTAATATTGTTATATGTCTTCACGACTTGTCCTTTGATATTGTAGATCACAAATTGAGCTGTTTCGCCCTCTTTGACATCGATACCAAAGTTTGCATGTGAATTACCTGTAAATGGGTTTGGATAAACGCTCTGTAAAGAAGTAAAAGATGGTAATTCTGGAACTATATTTCCTTCATTTGTTCTGACAGAATATGGTCCGAAGAATTGGCTTGTGCCATTACTTTCTACAGTTTGTAACCAGTAATAATATGTTGTTTCAGGCAATACTTCGCTATCGATATATGTGTAATTAGCTTCATTGGAAGTATTTGTAGGTGAGATCAATGAACTGGTGATTCTCTCAGCGCTGTTCAGGCGATCATCTGTGCTACGATGTAAGTGATAACCAAAGAGGTTATTTTCTGACTGTGTAGTCCAGGAGAGTGATACTGTATTATTAGTCAAAACAGCTGTATTAAATGCAGAGAGTTCTACTGGTAGAGTAGCATCGTAGGTGATAGTTACATTGTCAAGATGAATGTCATTATCAGCATTTTGAATAGTAGATTCACCATAGAAACCGATCTTCACTTCACCAGAATAACCAATGAGATTGATAGTGATTCTCTCACCTGTCATAGAGATCTCATTGTAAATATAATCAGATCCTGCATTATCCCAGAGTCTCAAAGCATTCAATGATGACCAAGTTTCACCATTATCTGTCGAGATAATAACTGCAAACTTATCGTCATCACCGTCTAATTCAGGTGGATATGGATCGTAATATTTTGTTAGTGCTAAATCAAATTCGAGCTTATAACCACCAGGCACATTATCACCAAGATCAATAGTCGGGGTGATTAACCAATAATAAAGTGATGTCCCATAGTTATTTAATTTTGTTGCTTTACCATTTTCATGATTTGAAACATGAGCAAACCAAGTGTTACTTAACCAGCCCGAAATTGTACTTGTAAGAGTTGAGGTTTCTCCGAGTAGTCCAGTCCATCTTGTCCAGCCTGTTGGTGGGAATGCAGTACCTTCAAAGCCTTCTGCTAAGATAACATTGCTAACTGGCAGTGTAATTGTTGGGTGATCATATTCTTCACCTGAAATAATTACGTTTTCTACAG
>Ga0116182_1002832_pt1 | contig 16675 bp, 17 predicted proteins | sample AD_UKC077_MetaG_FD_89805 | JGI IMG/M metagenome (GOLD analysis project Ga0116182, IMG submission 89805) | Active sludge microbial communities of municipal wastewater-treating anaerobic digesters from USA - AD_UKC077_MetaG | ecosystem: Engineered > Bioreactor > Anaerobic > Digestate | place: USA...
CATGGTCATCGTGATGTGCGTCATGCTGAGCGCTTCGCCACTTTTCTTCACCATGAAACACCAAGAAATACATGCGAAAACTATAAAATGCTGTTACAAATACGCCAACTAACACAGCAAAATAGGCAAAGCCACTGCCAGTAATATGAGAAGCTTTTGCTGCTTCAATAATGCTGTCTTTTGAATAAAAGCCTGATAAAAATGGCGTGCCAATGAGGGCTAGTGAGCCTATCAGCGAAGTAATCCAAGTGACAGGCATGTATTTTTTTAAGTTACCCATATTGCGGATATCTTGATCATGATGCATGCCCATGATGACCGCACCTGCACCTAAAAATAACAGTGCTTTAAAGAATGCATGGGTCATTAAGTGAAATATAGCGACAGAGTATGCTGAAACACCTAACGCAACGGTCATATAGCCTAGTTGCGATAAAGTAGAATAAGCCACCACGCGCTTGATATCATTTTGGATAATGCCCAAAAAGCCCATAAACAATGCTGTGATACTACCGATAATCAATACAAACGAAAGTGCCGTTGTAGATAACTCAAACAAAGGTGACATTCTGGCCACCATAAATATACCTGCGGTCACCATCGTTGCCGCATGAATCAGGGCCGAAATAGGTGTAGGACCTTCCATCGAATCAGGCAGCCAAACATGCAACGGCACTTGTGCGGACTTACCCATCGCACCAATAAATAACAATATACAAGTCGCCGTCATCAATGACCACTGCGCATTACCAATTAAGTTAATTTGCACATCTGCCATTTGCGGCGCAACCGAAAACACTGCCGCATAATCTAAACTGCCGAAGTGAAATAACACTAGGCCTATGCCCAGCAAAAACCCGAAGTCACCGACTCGGTTGACTAAGAAAGCCTTTAGATTGGCGTAAATGGCCGTAGGGCGTGTATACCAAAAGCCGATAAGTAAGTATGAAACTAAACCTACTGCTTCCCAACCAAAAAACAACTGCATAAAGTTGTTCGACATCACTAGCATCAACATCGCAAAAGTAAACAACGAAATATAGCTGAAAAATCTAGCATAGCCCTGATCTTCATGCATGTAACCTATGGTGTAAATATGGACCATAAGAGAAACAAACGTAACTACCATCATCATCATGGCAGACAGACGGTCAATCAAAAAACCAATCTCAAACGTAAAATTACCGCTTTTTAGCCATGAATATACCGTTGCATTATAGGGTTCACTCACCAAGGCATTTTTTAACACATAAAGCGACAACGCAAATGAAACTGCAACGCCAGCGATGGTCAAAATATGTGCCATCGAACGCGGCATCAGCTTGCCAAACAAGCCCACCAAAATGGCGGCCAGCAACGGCAATAGAGGAATGGCCAAATAAATCTGTTGCATTGTCATTGGTAAATATTAGCCTTTTAAAGTATCTAAATCGTCCACGTTAATCGTGCGCAAGTTTCTAAATAACACCACTAAAATGGCTAAGCCAATCGCTGACTCTGCAGCAGCCACAGTCAGTATAAAAAACACAAACACTTGGCCTGCAATATCATGTAAGTAATGAGAAAAAGCGATGAAGTTTAAATTGACCGCAAGTAACATGAGCTCGATAGCCATCAATAAAATGATGACATTTTTACGGTTTAAGAAAATACCAATGACGCTGATCGCAAATAACAGCGTGCCCAAAATAAGGTAATGCGAAAGCCCCACCATTACTTATCCTCCTTTACCGAGCCATCATTATTTTCTGCGGCTTGCTCCACAGTGGCGTCCATTTTCACAATTCTCAATCGATCAGACTTTTTCACTAGCACTTGCTTAGCCGGATCCATCGACTTACTTTCACGGCGACCTCTTAAAGTCAGTGCAATCGCTGCAACAATAGCCACCAGTAGCACGATTGAGGCCAATTCAAATGGTAGTAAGTAATCCGTATATAAAACACGGCCTAATTCGGCAGTGTTACTATAATCTGCACTTTTTGCGACTGGTGAGGCAACTTTATCCACACCAAAATTTCGGGTTCCTACAATCATCACCATTTCAACTGCCATTAAGCCGCCAACAGGAAGCGCAACTGGCAAGGCCTTCCAAAAACCTTCTCGCAACCTATCCAAATTGATATCTAACATCATCACCACAAATAAAAACAACACCATGACCGCACCAACATAAACCAGCACCAAGGTGATGGCTAAAAATTCGGCCTCAAGCAATAACCATATTCCTGCGGCAGTAAAAAATGCCAATACCAGATATAGGGCAGCGTAAACGGGATTTCGGGTCGTGATTACGCTCACCGCAGCATACAACAATATCGTGGCTAGCACATAAAAAACGATATCGTGAAAAGGTAGGCCAAAAAATGTCATTTATCTACTCATCTAACCTAGAAATTTTCTATCTAAACTGCTTATCATTAGCGCGATCTGCCGCGATTTGTGCTTCATACTTATCACCAACAGCCAACAGCATTTCTTTGGTATAAAGCAAATCACCACGCTGCTCGCCGTGATAATCAAAAATACGTGTTTCCACAATCGAGTCTACCGGGCAAGACTCTTCACACATGCCACAAAATATACATTTTGTGAGATCAATATCGTAGCGCGTTGTGCGGCGTGTATTATCTTCACGCTGTTCAGACTCGATGGTAATGGCCATCGCCGGGCATACTGCCTCGCATAACTTACAAGCGATACATCTTTCTTCACCATTTGCATAACGACGAAGTGCATGTAGCCCACGAAAACGATTGGATTGTGGTGTGCTTTCTTCAGGATATTGCACGGTAATTTTAGGTGCAAAAAAGTAACGGCCAGTCAGGGCCATCCCTTTGAGCAACTCGACAAGCATTAAGCTTGATAACGTATTTTTAATTTTGCTTATCATAAAATTCTAGGCATTATTTTTAGTGGAACAAGTATGCCAATGGCGTTTGCATCATACCGCCAACAAAGACAATCCATACGATAGTAATCGGAATAAAGACTTTCCAACCTAAACGCATAATCTGATCGTAGCGATAGCGTGGAAAAGTAGCTCTGAACCACAAGAACAAAAATAACAAAAAGCCAACTTTAGCGAGCAGCCATAAAAAGCTGTCTGGTAAAAAGGGTACTGGAGATAACCAACCGCCTAAGAACATCAAAGCGGCTAATGTAGCAACCAACCACATATTGGCATATTCTGCTAAGAAAAATACCGCAAAGGCCATGCCAGAATATTCAACATGGAAACCTGCGACAATTTCTGACTCGCCTTCAGCCACGTCGAAAGGGGCACGATTTGTTTCAGCAACTGCACTAATAAAATAAACGACAAATAACGGAAATAGCGGAATGAAATACCAGTGCCAGAATCCACCCGCCTGGCCTGTTACTATCTTGCCAAGATTGAGTGAGTTCGCACACATCAGTACGCCCACCAAGGCGAACCCCATTGCAATTTCATATGAAACGATTTGTGCCGCTGAGCGCAAACTACCCAAAAAAGCATATTTTGAATTGGATGCCCATCCGGCAATAATCACACCATAAACTGCAACAGAGGTCATCGCTAAAATGTAGAGCAAGCCTGCGTCGATATCCGCAAGTACTAAAGTAGCATCAAAAGGAACAACCGCCCAAGCCGCAAATGCAGGAGCAATCGCTAACACAGGCCCTATCAAGAATAACGCTTTGTTTGAAGCTGTTGGAAGAACAATCTCCTTCATCAGCAGCTTAATGCCGTCGGCGATAGGTTGTAGCAAACCAAAATAACCCACACGATTGGGCCCAATACGTACTTGCATGTAACCAATCACTTTGCGCTCAGCCAGCGTAAGGTAGGCAACGGCTCCCATCAAAGGTGCAACAATCGCAATGATTTTAATTAAAGTCCAGCCGGTCAACTGTACGGCAGGCCAATAACTGCCAAAGATACTTGCCAGAATATTCAGTAGAGGTTCAAACATGGCCATTACCCGCGCGCTTCCATGATCACTGTGTCATACGGTTTGTAACTGGTGTCAGTTGTTTTTTCAAGTGTGATATCACCCATTAAATCACCTAAACCCGTTGTGAGTTCATGAGAGGCGGCTACGCGCACACAACCCATTGCTACATGATTATCCAGTTTAACTTTTAGCACTGCACTGCCTTTATCTTGCTTAGCAAGAACAATATCACCATCCACCAAACCTAGCGCAGCAATTTGTTCCGCACGCATACGCGCCATAGGTCTGATGTTGTATTTGGTTTTTTGCAATGATGCTGCACGGCGAACAATAGGATCAGATTCATTTTGCGGAACTTCACCAATGCGCTGCAAGCCATCGTGTTTTATGTTCACCTGAATTTCGACCAACTCTTTCAGGTTGTTATTCAGACTGCGCCAAACAACTGCTGAAGGTTTCTCACCCTCAAAAAGCTTATCTTTGACTTCCTCACTCGTCTCAAAATCAAATCCTTGCAAGCCTAAGGTATTCGCCAGCACGCGCAATACTTTCCATGCAGGGCGACATTCGCCCAATGGTTTGACAGCTGCCGCGAAACTTTGCACACGGCCTTCCATGCTCATGAAAGTACCTGAAGTCTCCGTAAATGGTGCGATTGGCAACAATATATCCGCATTATCTAATGCCGGAGATTTAAACGAAGTTAATGCCACGACGCATTCTGCCTTTTCCATCGCCGCTTTTGCTAATGCGGCATGCTGGCAGTCCAGCTCTGGCTCAATATTGAGTAACAAATAGGCTTTTCTTGGAATTTCCAACATGGCGCGGGCATGCATCCCTGTGCCATTTGGCATCACGCCGATCATATGCATCCCTGTACTATTGGCTGCAGCTGGCAAAATTCCGCCTTTGGCTCCAGAAATTCCGCCTATCGCTTCAGCCATACTATACAGCTCAGTAAATCGCGGGTCACTCAGCGCCATATTGCCGATAAAAATACCAACCTTTGGCGCAATTAAGTCATAAGTTTTACCGTGTCCAGCCAAACTCTCGGCCATGGCCTGCGTGTTGGGGCGCACTTTGATTTCTTCAAGCAGATTGGTGAGTGCAGGCGGCAGACACAGTGATAAACGTTGCAACCCTGACATGGCCTTTAGAATTTGCCCCAGCACATTGACCATATCATTCGGGCGAACAATGACTTTATGGGCAATATCCATGAGTGGATTATTGTCTAACGGACTAACAATCGATAGTTCTGCACCATTTTGCACAGCCTTGCGAAAGCGCTGTGCAAGCAACGGGTGTTCATTTCTTATGTTAGATCCAATGAGTAAAATACGATCCAGTTCTTCAATCTCTTGAATATTGCATCCCATCCAAGGTGTACCGAGTCGCTTACCATCTAACCTGAAATCAGTTTGACGTAGACGGTAGTCAATATTGCCACAATTCAGACCCTCAGCGAGTTTCTTGGCAAGGTAACCTTCTTCCATGCTGCTGTTAGGTGAAACCAATACACCCAAGGCATCACCGCCGTGCTGATTGGTAATATCCTTCAATTGACCAGCGGCAAACTCTAATGCAGTTTTCCAATCTGTCTCAACCCACGCACCTTTATGTTTAATCATTGGGACTTTTAGCCGGTCTGGACTGTTTAAGCCTTCATACGAAAAGCGATCACGGTCTGACAACCAGCATTGGTTAATAGACTCTTTTTCACGCGGCAACACGCGCATGACTTTGTTATCTTTGACATGCACTTCAATGTGCGAACCAAGACCATCATGGGGTGCGATACTTGGACGACGCGTTAATTCCCAACTACGCGCGGAATAACGGAAGGGCTTGCTTGTGAGCGCGCCAACGGGACACAAGTCTATAATATTTCCCGACAGCTCTGAATTGACACTTTTATCGACATAAGCCGTAATTTCAGCATGTTCACTACGGCCCACCACGCCAAGCTCTTGCATTCCTCCTACTTCCTGCAAAAAGCGAACACAGCGTGTACACTGAATACAACGCGTCATATCAGTGCTAATTAATGGCCCGATATTTTTGTTTACTACGACACGCTTCTCTTCCGTATAGCGCGATCCGCTAGCGCCATAGGACATTGCGATATCTTGCAAATCACATTCACCGCCTTGATCGCAAATAGGGCAATCTAGCGGGTGATTAATGAGCAGAAACTCCATGACACTTTGCTGCGCTTCAACTGTCGCTTTTGATCGCGTAAAAATCTTCATGCCTTCTGCTACAGGCGTAGCGCAAGCTGGTAAAGGTTTATTAAAATTTTCAACTTGAACCAAGCACATACGACAATTAGCTGCCACCGACAGTTTTTTATGATAGCAAAAACGCGGAATTGCAATACCGACTTTGTCAGCGGCATCAATGATTGTGCTACCGTGTTCTACCTCTAGCGCTTTGCCATCAATTTCAATTTGCAACATTATTCTTTACCTTCTACCATGCTTTTGCCATGTTGAATGTAGTACTCAAATTCAAGCCTAAAGTGCTTAATAAAGCTTAACACCGGCGTTGCTGCTGCTTCGCCTAGCGCGCAGATAGTGCGCCCTGAAATATTATTGCTTACAGATGTGAGTAAGTCCAAGTCTTCCATTTTTCCTTTGCCATGAACAATACGATCAATCACCCGATACACCCAACCCGTGCCTTCACGACAAGGCGTACATTGCCCGCAACTTTCCTCATAAAAGAAATAACTCAAACGATGCAAAGTTTTCACCATACAAGTTGTTTCATCCATCACAATCATTGAGCCAGCACCCAAACTCGAACGGGCTTTGCTTAAGCTATCGTAATCCATATTCGCCGACAAAATGGCCTCAGCTGGCAACACGGCTGTAGAAGGGCCGCCTGGAATGACTGCTTTTAACTTACGCCCTTTCCAAACACCCCCCGCCATATCGAGCAACTCGGTAAATGGCGTACCCATTTTTACTTCATAATTACCTGGATTAGTTACGTGACCAGATACGGAAAATAACTTAGTCCCGCCTGAGTTTGGCACCCCTAAGTCTGCAAATGCTTTTCCGCCATGCTGCAAAATCCAAGGAATACTTGTATAACTTTCTGTATTATTGACGTTAGTAGGCTTACCAAACACACCATAGCTTGCCGGAAAAGGTGGCTTAAAGCGTGGCTGGCCCTTTTTTCCTTCGATAGATTCAATTAATGCTGTTTCTTCACCGCAAATATAAGCACCATAGCCATGCACTGCATACAAATCAAAATCAAATGTCGTACCAAAAAGATTTTCGCCCAAAAATCCTGCAGCTCTTGCTTCAGCCAAAGCTGCCTCAAAGATTTCATAATCTTGCCAAATCTCACCATGGATATAGTTATACCCCACTCTGGCACCGAGCGTATACGCGGCAATTGCCATACCCTCAATGAGTTGATGCGGGTTATATCGAATAATATCCCGGTCTTTGAACGTGCCTGGCTCACCTTCATCGGTATTGCATACGATGTACTTAGTGCCATCAAAGTAGCGGGGCATAAAACTCCATTTAAGCCCTGTAGGAAAACCTGCGCCGCCACGCCCGCGTAAACCTGACACCTTAACCTCAGCAATAATATCTGTCGCTTTAATTTTTTGCGTCACAATTCGTTTTAATTGCTCGTAACCACCCAGTTTGATGTAGGTTTGCAGACTACGCGGATTTTCCTCGGTAATCGTACGCAACGCCATGAGCGTCTGTTTCTCTACTTGATAGAAATTAGGTGCCGTCATGACTATGCGCCTTTTTATCTAAACCATCCAAAATTTCATCCACTTTTTCTGGCGTCAGAAATTCATGCATCTTTATATTATTAATATGCATCAAAGGTGCTCCACCACAACACCCCATGCACTCACCCTCTTTTAAGCAATATTTTCCATCAGGTGTAACCTCATTAAAGTCAATACCAAGTTTAGATTTTAGATGACTCACAATCTCATCTGAACCGCGTAGCATGCAAGAAATATTGGTACATACGGTAATTTTGTAATCACCAACTGGGGCTAAATCATACATATTGTAAAAAGTAGCTACTTCCATTGCGGCAATTTCTGGCATACCCAAATACTGAGCAACATCCGAAATGGATTCTTTGGACAGCCAGCCCTTTTCAGTTTGCACAATACGTAACGCGCTCATCACCGCTGCTTGACGTTGATCTGCAGGGTACTTTGTCAGTTCGTATTCAATTTTTTCTATGGCTTTAGACGACAACATGCTACAACCTTACTAAATTTAATCTTGAAAAAGCAAAAGTTCTAAACAAGACAAGGCGCGAAGCAAAAAAATATGCGCGGCATAGATTTGCTATACAAGCAGATTTTTTTGCCGAGTAACGCCGTATTGTGTCGAAGTTTTGTTTTTTCATCTGTCTATTTCGCCAAATACAATATCTTGCGTCCCAATTATGGCTACCAAATCTGCAATCATATGACCTTTGGTCATTTCATCCAATGCTGCAAGGTGTGGAAAACCAGGTGCGCGAATTTTTAAGCGATACGGCTTATTTGCGCCATCTGATACCATGTAAATACCAAATTCACCTTTAGGGTGTTCAACTGCAGCATAAGCCTCCCCCGCAGGCACATGAAAACCTTCGGTAAAGAGTTTAAAGTGATGAATCAAATCTTCCATATTGGTTTTCATACCCTCGCGATTGGGCGGGGCGACTTTATGATCATTTGAAATAACAGGGCCGGGATTCTTACGCAACCACGCTACACACTGCTTAATGATGTGATTAGATTGCCTAAACTCCTCCATTCGAACCAAATAGCGGTCATAGCAGTCGCCATTCACGCCGACTGGAATATCAAAATCCAAGTTAGCATATACTTCATAAGGCTGAGTTTTGCGTAGATCCCAAGCTATACCAGAACCACGCAACATCGGCCCAGTCATTCCCAGTGCAAGCGCGCGTTCTGGCGCCACCACACCGATGCCAACTGTACGTTGCTTCCAGATGCGATTATCTGTCAGCAAGGTTTCATATTCATCAATATACTTTGGAAAGCGATTGGTAAAATCGTCAATAAAATCGAGCAAAGAACCTTGGCGATTTTCGTTTTGTGACTTTACCGTCTTTTCATTGCGCAGCGAAGAAACTTGATATTGTGGCATTTGGTTTGGCAAATCACGATAGACGCCACCAGGTCGGTAATACGCTGCATGCATGCGTGCGCCAGAAACCGCCTCATACACATCAAACAAGTCTTCGCGCTCACGAAATGCGTATAAAAAGACCGTCATCGCGCCAACATCAAGCGCATGCGCACCTAACCAGAGCAAGTGATTTAACACACGCGTAATTTCATCAAACATGACACGAATGTACTGGGCTCTAATGGGCACTTCCAGGCCCAGCATTTTTTCAATCGCCATCACATAAGCGTGCTCATTGGACATCATAGACACGTAGTCAAGCCTATCCATATAAGGCACACTTTGTAGATAGGTGCGGTTTTCCGCCAGCTTTTCCGTACCCCGATGTAATAAACCAATGTGTGGGTCTGCACGCTGAATGACTTCGCCATCCAACTCCAACACCAAGCGCAGCACGCCATGCGCCGCTGGGTGCTGAGGGCCAAAGTTCATGGTGTAGTTTCTAATTTCAGCCATGATGTGACCCCTCCTCGCGAATCACACGCGGCACATTATTACGCAGTTCTATAGATACCGGCTGATAAATCACACGCTGTTGCTCAGGGTCATAACGCATTTCAACGTTACCAATCATCGGAAAATCTTTACGGAATGGATGACCAACAAAACCATAATCCGTCAATATACGTCGCAAATCTGGATGGTTTTCAAACATAATACCAAAAAGATCAAACGCCTCACGCTCAAACCAATTCGCTACCGGCCACACTTCAACCAAAGTAGGTAGTACGGGAAAGTCATTATCTTGCGCAAAAACCCTTAACCTTAAGCGCTGATTCATGGTGACCGACAACAAATGACACACCGCAGCATATCGCGGGCCTTGATAGGTGCCGTCACGGTATGCTTGGTAATCCATTCCACACAAATCAATCAGTTGCTCAAATTTAAAATGCGCGTCATCACGTAATATCTGACAAACTGCCAAGTAATCATCTGCACCACACTCAATCGTCACTTCACCTAGCGCGACCGTTTGTTTAATGATTTTCTCACCAAGCTGCGTTCTCAAATTTTCTGATAATTGTTGTAATTTAATTGTCATGTCGTTAGCGCTCTGCCCTTATCTCGCTATCGTGTTGGTGCGTTTGATTTTATTCTGGAGCTGAATAATGCCATAAAGCAAGGCTTCAGCAGTGGGAGGGCAGCCTGGAACGTATACATCAACCGGCACAATACGGTCACAACCCCGTACGACCGCGTAAGAATAATGGTAATAACCGCCACCGTTGGCACATGATCCCATAGAAATTACCCAGCGAGGCTCAGCCATTTGATCATATACTTTACGTAATGCTGGTGCCATTTTATTGACCAATGTACCTGCCACAATCATCACGTCTGATTGGCGAGGGCTAGGCCGAAACACAATACCAAAACGATCCAAATCATAGCGTGAAGCGCCAGCATGCATCATCTCAACAGCACAGCAAGCCAAACCAAAGGTCATGGGCCACATTGAACCTGTGCGTGTGTAGTTAATCACCGTATCTAGCGTGGTGGTGACAAACCCTTTTTCTAAAATCCCCTCGATACTCATGCCAGAATTAATCCCACTCCAATGCACCCTTCATCCACTCATAGATGAAACCAATCACCAGCACCCCTAAGAAGACCATCATCGCAACAAAGCCAGCTAAGCCAATTTCTTGCAAAACAACCGCCCAAGGGAATAAAAAGGCAATCTCTAAATCAAAAAGAATAAATAGAATGGCAACGAGATAGTAACGCACGTCAAACTTCATTCGCGCATCTTCGAAGGCCTCAAAGCCACACTCATAGGGAGAGTTTTTTGCTTCATCGGGTTTATTAGGAGAAACAAGCTTACCTAATAATAGAGGACCTACGCCTACGGCGAGACCAACAATGATAAACAATAATATTGGAAAGTAATTTTCTAGCACTGGCTAGCCCCAAATTGAATTTCTTAAACTGACCAAAACTTAATAAAAAACTAAAAAACACAAAAAGACTATTTATCGTCGAAAAAATTCGACGCGCTTAATTAATCTCACTTTTTAGGCTTTTACGTACCAGCTCTGCATTTTTTTTCACTTTACTTGCAAAGCTTAGGTCATCACCAACTACCCATTCGGGCTATGCCGCAATTGTAACCCAATACCCATCAGCTTTCAAAAGAAACATACTTGCAAATGGTTAGTTTTCGCAATAATTATGCACGATGCAGCCACGCTGTATTTTAATGATTAAGGCAACAAAACCGTGCTTATTAACATTTCAACTCCATCTCAACCTATGTGTAAACATTTAAATAATGGATTGAACATGCAACAATGCAGAAATATACTTTGTAAAAAAGGATTTAATAAAAAAAGCACGCCTGTCGCGTGCTTTTTTTATTAACCAACAGTTCAAATTGAGTTTTTACACATCACAAAAACATAAAAACTCATAATGGTGCCGACGGAGAGACTCGAACTCTCACGACTTTCGTCACAGCCACCTCAAGGCTGCGTGTCTACCAATTCCACCACGACGGCAATGACCTAGCTATTTTACAACTACTTTGGAATTTCGTTGGTGTTAGCTGACTGACCCGTTGTTGCTGAGGCTGAATCTTTGGCTAAACCAACCCCACTAACGCTTGATTCAGCAGGGATTTTAGCTGCACTTTGTTCTACAGGGATAGATTTATCAGTTTGACTTTGCGAAGCCAATGATTTAACAACACTACCACCGCCATCTTTATGACTTGCCAAGTAAGCTAGTGTTAAACTTGTGCTAAAAAATATCACCACGCATATCGCTGTTGCGCGACTTAAAAAATTTGAGGAGCCTGTAACACCAAATAAACTTCCTGAAGCACCACTGCCGAAAGATGCGCCCATATCGGCACCTTTACCATGCTGCACAAGCACCAAGCCAATCAGGCCTACTGCTGCTAACGCATGAATTACCAAAACAAATTTTTCCATTTTTCACCTAAAACTTTATTTACTGTGCATTCACATTAGAATGAGCCGCTGCATCACAAATATCAGCGAAATCTTTAGCACTTAATGAGCACTTACCAATAAGACCGCCGTCAATATCTTGCATAGCAAATAATTGTACCGCATTTTGCGGATTTACGCTCCCCCCATAGAGGATTTTAAGGCTTTGCGCTGCTTTATTATCTTGCTCTGCAATCTTATTACGAATAAATTCATGCATGCTTTGTGCCTGTTCACCTGATGCTGCCAAGCCAGTACCGATTGCCCAAATTGGCTCATAAGACACCACTGCTTGCGCAAATACCGATGCGCCATAGGTGTTAATGATGGTGTCTAACTGCTTGGCCACCACCATTTGCATGACGCCAGCTTCGCGCTCAATAAGCGTTTCACCTACACACAAAATTGGCGTTATGCCATGTTTTTGGGCTTGTATAAATTTAGTTGCGATGTTTTCGTCTGACTCACAATAGGCGGTAGCGCGTTCTGAATGACCAATAATCACATAACGCGCACCAAAGTCTTTCAGCATAAGAGTGCTGACTTCACCCGTAAAAGCGCCAACCTCATCTTTACTGATATTTTGTGCACCCCAGGCAATGTTCGTATTTTTTAATAGTTGTTGTGCCTGAAAAAGATAGGGATAAGGCACGCATACCACCGCATCGACACCACTAAGCGTAGATAATCGCTCAAGATAAGCCTTGATAAGCGCTTCATTTGTTGACAAATTGCCATGCATTTTCCAATTGGCAACAACCAGTTTTTTTCGCATACTATTTTAATTTAAAAATGATTTGGCGTGATTTTACGCTGTTGTAGAAGCTTTCACTCAGATTAATTTGTAAAAAAATGAGTAATTAAGGTTTGTAAGAAATTCGATAAATAACTTCTGCTCGATCATCTGACACATATAGTGCACCGTCTGGGCCAACGATTACATCCACGGGTCGCCCAAATGATGAATGTCCATCCAACCAACCAGTAGCAAAATCTAGCACTTCAATGGGCTTGTCACCATCAAATCGCACCTGTATCAATTTGTAGCCACTGGGATTTTTTCGGTTCCAAGAGCCATGTAAGGCAACAATAGCATCTTTTTTATACGCTGCTGGCCAATTGGTTTTGTCTAAAAAGGAAACTCCCATTGGGGTTGAGTGCGCGGTAAACGTCATTACTGGAGGCGTAGCTGACTGACAGAAGTCTGGCTCGCCCACAAAATTAGGGTCTGGAAACATGCCTGTTGCATCTTTAGCGCGACCCCAGCAATATGGCCAGCCGTAATGCTGGCCAGCCGCAATAATATTCAAATGTTCTGGCGGCAATTCGTCATTCACCTGGCCATTTTTAAATTCATAACGATTATCTGCGCCATTGTTGGTTGCAAACATCATCTGTGATGTTGGGTGCCATGCAAAACCTTGCGAATTGCGTAAACCTGATGCGTAAATGGGATTGGGCGAATGCCTACCTAGCGTCGCGAGAGCTCCCGCAGCCTTGCCATCAGGGGTGTAGCGGAGAATTGTTGCGCGTAACGGGTCGCTTTCATTACAGACATTGCAACTTGAACCCACATTGATGTATAGCAGCCCATCTGGGCCTAACTTTAAACTTTTCAGCGTATGACCGCCCGTTGGTAAATTTTTAACCAGACTGGTCACGGTTTTGGCTGGCCAACCGTAGCGCGCAGTTGCCTGTAGGTCTTTTTCCAGCACAACAATACCATCCTGATTGGCGACATAGAGTTTTTCACCAACAAAGGCCAAACCATGCGGAGCGTTTAAATTCTCAGCAACCAGCACGGCTTGATTTTCAATGCTAGCGCGAGACTGTCCGCGTGCAAGCATCACCACTTTGCCTTGCCTTGGCAGGCTGACATACAAGTGCCCATCAGCATCAAAGGTCATCATGCGAGGTGCGCCACGCGTCGATGCCGGGTGCTTTTTGAAATCAGCGAACACCTCGATATGAAAGCCTTTAGGAAGATGGATGGCCCCTGCAATTTCATTTGGCACTGGGCTTACTTTTGCCTCGTTCGCGCAGCTTGCCAAACTAAACCCCAGCGCTAAAATGAGTAAACAACTATGGAATATCATTGCAACGCTTTCTCTATATTCGAAAAAAATCAGTATAAAACAGGCTATTTATTGTGAAATTTTTATAAATGCGCAACTATGTCAATTAAAATAACCGAGTACTATATTCAATATCACTTCCCAATACTGCCTTGTTTAAGCATACAACATTTTACCGAGAACTACCCATGACCAAAGACGACATTTTACAGGCCTACACTTTTCGCCATGCTTGCAAAGCGTTTGATGCAAACAAACAAGTGGCAAAAGAAGATATCGATTTTGTCCTAGAGACCGCACGCTTATCGCCAAGTTCTTTTGGGTTTGAGCCATGGCATTTCATCGTGGTGCAAGACCCAGCGTTAAGAGAAAAGCTACAAAAGGGCGCATGGGGTGCCACAAAAAAACTTGAAACTGCCAGTCATTTTGTTTTATGCCTAACGATGAAAGGCCACTTTCTACGGCATGACAGCCCTTATATTGCGCACTTTATGAAAAACGTTCAACACCTTCCTGATGACGTAATTGCGCAAAGAAGCCAATTTTATCGCACGTTTCAAGAATCTGATTTTGATTTAACCAACGAACGCGCCCTGTTTGATTGGGCGTCTAAACAATGCTACATTGCATTGGGAAATATGATGACTGCCGCCGCGATGATAGGCATTGATTCATGCCCGATTGAAGGGTTTAAGCAAACAGTCACCGATGCAATTTTGCATGAAGACTTTGATATCGATACAACCCAGTATGGCATTTCTTACATGGTGGCGTTTGGTTATCGGTTAAATCCGCCAAAAACTAAAACTAGGCGACCAACTGAGCAAGTCATTACCTGGAAATAATCGTGTGCGTAAAACCATGCCGGGGTTGACGCAGCACGCTGTCTAATCGAAACTATTCTTCACGCAACCAAGTTTGAGAACGCCCAAACAATGAAACACCAATAAAACCGCGCACTTCTAGTTTAGTGCCTGTGCTATCGAGTTTCATTTTACATTTATAGGTTTTACCGTTATCTGGGTCTAGAATTTCACCGCCCTCGTAATTGTCGCCTTTTTTCTTGATGCCTTTCACAATGGTCATCCCTACAATTTTTTGACCTTTGCGCTCATCGGTACATTTATCACAAACCGCTTCACCAGTATCTGTTGCAAGTAAGCCCTTCTCAACCACGGCGCTATATTCACCGTCGTTTTCAGTAATCCTGATTAATGAACGCGGTTTACCTGTTTTATCATCAATGGTTTTCCATAGTCCTGCCGGTGTACTTTCTGACGCAATGACAATATTAGTGACGAACATCAACGCAATACAACATAAACCTAAGATACTTTTTTTCATTTTTGAATCTCCTTAAATATTTTAATTCAATGCGTTAGTCACCGTAAAAGCCTTTAAACACGAATAAAAACAACATGGAAGCTGTCAATATTGATGCGCCAATATACAACAAAATGCGCCACAAAATGAGCCGTTGCACATAATTTTACTGAATTCATTAAAGCTTTTAGAAATTCTGCCGTTGATTTATTTAACAATCAATTAAAAGCAAAAAAAGTAAGGATGCTGCTATGAAAAAACAATTCGGAATTTCAACGTTAGAGTTGCTCTGCTCAATCACCATTATGTCTTCGATTACGGCCTACACACTGGCGATGTCTGATGAAGTGGAAACTGCAATTACGGACTACCAAAAAACCACCAATGTGAACAATATTAAAGAAAAGATTCACACTGCCAGTTGCCTGACACAAAACATTGAGCAAAGTAAATCTGCTGAAAATTAACTGGAAAAAGTTTGAAAAAATAGCGCAATTCTAGGCATTCAAAAACGTTTAAAAAAGCCTTACAAATACAAGTCTTCTCCCTCCCTGCCCTGCAAGCCTTTATTTATAAAGTTCCCAGGGCAGCTTTTTTTGCTCGGGAGAATTCATGCCTATAAATAACGTTAAACTTACAGCATTTTATGTCAGCACATCTGCCCAAATATTTTGTGCCCAGGCTAGCGCGTAAACCCCTTCTTGCGCACTGGCTTTTGCTGATACACCACCGCCTTCAGCAGGTACCATGATTTTTTTTGGTGCATCATAGCGATACACATTGGCAACATGCATTGCATGCTTGTCATCAATAAAGCTATAGCACGTATTGGCAAACACGGGCGCCGGGTCTGGGCTTTGCCCTTTCATGAGTTCTACAATCGCACTTGCGCACACGCGCGCCTGACTGGTAGCCATATGGGCAGATTTTGGCAAACCAGATGAGACGCTATCACCGATGACATGTACATTAGGTATAATTTTTGACTCATACGTTAAAAAATCCACCTCACACCACGGGTAATCAGGTTCAACTAAATTGGCCAACTGTGCAATGCGGCCCGCTTTTTGGGGTGGAATGACATTCAACACATCAGCTTTGACTTTATCAGCCTCTGTTACCACCGTTTTTGTCGCAACATCAACACTCACAAGCGCATTATTCGGGCGATACTCAACGATATTGGG
>Ga0116182_1002841_pt1 | contig 16636 bp, 35 predicted proteins | sample AD_UKC077_MetaG_FD_89805 | JGI IMG/M metagenome (GOLD analysis project Ga0116182, IMG submission 89805) | Active sludge microbial communities of municipal wastewater-treating anaerobic digesters from USA - AD_UKC077_MetaG | ecosystem: Engineered > Bioreactor > Anaerobic > Digestate | place: USA...
ACTAAAAAATTCATACAAAAGATAGACGATGATAATTATATAGAGTATGATATAGATAATTTTAGGATAGATTTTTTTACTACTTTTTTTGGTAGTTATGATTTATATAATTCATTGAGTTTGGATGGATATGGTTCTGTTTCTGTTTTTGACATAAACGAACGAACCAAATTGATAGGTCTTACTAGTAATAGAGAATTAATAATTACAGGCGAAGATGCATCTTTAAATTTAAATAGAGATAGCCTGATAAGAAATGGCATTATGTATCTTTTACCAAGCGGACCATCATCTCCTTTAGCAACTTTGGCAGATATTACAGCAATAAACGAACATTACAAAGGTACATATACTTCTATTTCTGCACTTCAAACAGCACATTCAACAGCTAATTTAGGCGATTATGCTTTAGTTGACGCAGGTTCTGGCAGCGATGCTAAAATGTATATTTGGGATGCCGACGAAGGATGGGTTTTAAGCGGTTCGGTATCTCTAACCACAACCGATGCATTACCTGAAGGTACTACTAATTTATACTTTACATCTGCTAGAGCATTAGCTGCTATTCCTGACGCATCCATTATCACAAAAGGATTAGCTAAACTATATAATAATATTTTAACTAGTAATACTGATGGTGGTGTTACTCAAGCAGCACTTAAGACAGAGTTTGAAAATATTGGAAACTCAATAAGTACAATTAATTCAAAATTGATAAACAACAATCTAAGAAAAGAATTTGATTGGAATGAAGGTGTTTATATAATGGAACATTATATAGGAGCTTCATTTACTGCTCCATATACAAGTGCAAGTGGTAGTGGTGGTAGTGCAACAAGTGGCTCAAATGTTACTGGAGCAAAATTTGGAGGTTTAGTTTTATCAACAGGAACAGTAACTTCTTTTGGATTGGGAGCTATTGTGTTTGGTAATGTAAATACACCACCAATTAATTTGTCTGACAGTTCGTTTTATATGAAGAGAAGGGTTAAAATTCCTATTTTATCTACCACATCAGAAGCATTTTATATTCAAGATGGTTTCATAGGCAATGGTAATAGAGTTAATCCATCAGCTTCAATTCTTTTTTTATATGACACTGAAGGTTCATTTGCTTCTGGTGCTTCACCAGGTAGCATAAAATTTAAAACAGTTACTTCATTATCATCTAGTAGAACGTTTACTGATACGGGCGTTATAGTAGTTGCTGACCAATGGTATGAATTATTAATATACTTTATAACTGGTACAAACACTGTTATGTTTTACATTGATAATGTTTTAGTTGCTACGCATACTACAAATGTACCTAACATTCCTGTATCATTAAATCACTCAATTTCAAAAACAAATGGTACATCAGCAAGAACTTATGAAGCCGATAAAATGCAATTTCAATCACAATAATTATGAGCATAAAAAAATATACATATACAGTAGATAATCAGCAAATTGATACATTAGATTTATCGTCAATTCCAGATGGTGTAAATTACATAGAAACAGACTTTGAAGAATATACAGAATTAGTAATTGTTCCAGAAGAGATTACCGCTTTGCAATTCTTTTCACAATTATTGTTAGAAGGAATTACTGAAACTGCAATTCGTGAAACAATAGATTATCTTGTAGCTAATGAACAATTACCATCTGTTAGTGGAGAATTGGCAAAAATTTCACTTAGAAAAGCAAATGTGTTTGAAAGAAACAATCCTTTCATATCAGTAATCGGATTGGCTTTTAATAAAACAGAAATAGAATTAGATAACATATTCATAAACGCTTCTAATCTCTAATGACAAAAAACAAAACACACAGCCAATTCACCTATTCCGAACTATCGGAAGGATATAGCTATATGGATTCAGAACTTCGGCATTTAGATTTAAAACATCCTATTAGAATGATTTTAATGTTAGCGAAAGCCGATTTTGAAAGCGAAAAATTTAGTTATGACGGTGCCACATTTGTAAAAGAGCGCACCAACGAAACTATTTTTGAAGTTGCAGCTTTCATTCACGATTGGCGTAATTCAATGGGTTATGTAGGTTACAAAATCGACCGAGAATTTATAGATATAATGATATGCCTAAACTATGATTGGATATTGATTTTTGAACGTTACCTATTAACTCGTTTCACGTTTCTTAATATCATTCGTCATGCTCTGAAAGGCACAATTAAAAAGGAATTACCAAGTTATTTATATAAAGAAAAAACAATATTTATTAATCCAATTCATTAGAAATCATGAACAAATTTAAACTAGAAAAAATTAGAAACTTACTATTCGATTGGATAGGACATGTGATGATACTTGGTAACATACTTGGGTATTGGATAGGTTACAAAACTGCAATAATTCAATATCAAGGAGATAAAATTTTTATGGCATTTTTGTTTTTCTCAATCATTATAGGATATTTTGTAGGCTGGATTTTTGAAAACGCTCTTTGACATCAAACTCTTTTCTTGTTTTCTATAATTAATAGAATATAAAAGTCCAACATCTCTTAACTCAGCAGATAACATATCATCAATGTTATTACTAACATTGTTCCAATCATTCTCATCAAATCCTTCAAATAGTTTTATATATCTCATCTTATAACTTTTTATTTCCTGTTGCAAACTCTATAGTAAAATGACTAAAAAGAACATGTTTGTCTTCTTTCTGCATTACTTTTTGTTTGTATTCTCTACTACCAGTTATTGTTCTCTTAGGATCATTATACTCTTCATAATCATAACTAATCTTAACATCTTCAAACTCACTCTCAACATAATCAATCAACATTAATACAGTATCATATATCTCATCAAAGAAGAACCAATCATTCTTTCCCTCAATATAGACTTGTAAAGTACCAATCATTTTAACATCAACCTCATAACCTTCATCAGTTAATTCAATGAACATATCAGCAATATCTTGCTTAATCTTACTCATAGAACCATAGTTCCAAAAGTCATACTGGTCAAACTTCTCAAATACTTTTATATACTTCATTGTTCCAATACTAATATTCTTATTGATTTTAATGATTTTGAGAAATTATTTTCATACATTCTCTTCATAAACTCATTATAAGTATTACCCATATATCTATAATCCAAATTATCAGTACTTGAATAACTAAACTTATATCCTGCTCTATAAATAACTTCATAATTGTTCAAATATTCTTTTAAATAATCCTCTAACATTTCTGTATATTCACCTATTTTTTCTAAATTGTCACCAAAATAATCCTTAGAGATTTCAACATATATTTGATCACCAGTTACACTTCTATCAATATCAACTTCTATTTCATATCCCAAGTCAACAAGTTCTACAAAAATTCCATAAATATCACTTTTTGTATTTTCTTCTCTTATATCAAAACTCTCAAATAATTTTATATACTTCATCTTTCACTTCTCATTATTATATCTATTCCCATACATTCAAGACCATCAAGATTATCTGGAAATTCATCATAGTATTTTGTATCTGTTTGAAATGGTCCATAACCTCTTCTTACTCCAGTCACAGCATCATAATTTTGTATCCTCTTATAAACAGCAAACTTATGTGTTAATACATCATAATAATCTTTAGTATAATCTAATAACATTAAGAAGTAATCTTTAACCATATTTGAATTGAATAACTTATCATTCTCATCATTGTTTATCATAACCATAATGTCTTGTATTCCTTTACCCTTATCTAAATAATCTATATCAACTAACCAATCATCATCTTCTAATTCAACAAACATATCTTTAATATCTTTCTTGAACTTGTCATCAATGGTAAACTTACCATCACTATCATAACTTTCATTAATAGTATTCTCAAATACTATTTCTATAAAATTAATTGGTTTACTTTCCTCTGCAAACTTTTCTAATTGTGTTAAAGTCATCTTCTTAATATAGTTTGAACCTCTCTTATTTCTTGTTGATGCCTTAAAACAAACTTTACTATTAATACCAACAGATTCCACAAAGTCAATCAACATCATAATGTATTCATAAACTTCACTAATTTGAAAGTCATATGTGTCATCTCTCTCTCTTTCTAAAATAATACTAAAATCAACTTCATTAACTGCTCTTAAAAAATTCCTTATAAGAGTTGGTCTAAATCTAACATTAAATCCCTCATCAATTAACTCAACAAATATATCTTTAATATCCTGTCTGATAGAAAAAGGGAAGCTATCATTAAAATTTTCAAATAATTTTATATACTTCATCTTCTTTATATCTCTTTTTTATGTATTTGTATTATTATTGAACCACACACACCATCCTTCAATACTTCACCATCTTGAATATGTGAATCATCTGTATCATACTTCTCAAAGTATAAATCATAACTTGGCCAAATATCTTCAATAAAATCAACAACTGTATCAATGTAATCTCTTATTGAACTAACTTCAAACTCTTTATAAAGCTCAGGATAACTCGCAGTTTGGTCTTCTGGAAGCGGTTTACCAGTAATTTCAATTTTAACACCTGGTTGTATAATAGTTTTCTTTGGTTCCTCTAAAGCATATTTAGGTCTATCATACTTAAAACTCTCAGGTTGATATTCAATCTTAACTTGCATACCCTCATCTTCTAACTCAATAAGTATATCTCTTATAGATTTAGAAATATGATTCTCATAATCAAAAAACTCAAATAATTTTATAAACTTCATCTTTTACTTTTTCTAAATATTAGTTTTATATAAGTAAATTTATTCACATCAGAATTTCTCTTATTAATAACATCTCTGTTTACATATTTCTCTTCAAGAAAAATAAATCTATCCCAAGTACACTCAACTTTTTTAGACATAGTATCTCTTTTTTGAAAAATAACATAACATCCTGTATGAGGGTTAGAATATTCAATATGATTGATATACTCATTAATTGTTTTTAAATATTCAGAAACTTCTTCATATCTAAATAAAAACTCTGAACTCTCAAATGATAATACTTGAAGTCCTATTTTTTCTATATCAATTTCATAATTGCCATTAAAGCATCATGATTCACTGCCTCATTTATAAAATTACTATAATTAACTATTCTCATCTTGTCCTATAACTTTTATTACTAACCTTGGTACATAACCACTTCCTATTTCATACTCTGTTGCATATTCACCATTATCTGAATAAAGTAAATACTCAATCTTAAAAATTGGTAGAACATCTTGTAAGTAATCTCTTAACATTAAATCATACTCTTTTATAATATCAACATCAAATAATTGCTTATCAATTCTCTGTATATTCACATAATATTGATGCTTTGTAAAGTAAGTAATAACATTCAAATCAAATCCTGAATCAATCAACTCTACAAAGATATCCTTAATATCTGACTTAATCTTATTCTCATCACTAAAACTTTCAAATAACTTTATTCTCATTTACCTAAATTGATTTTTATATTTAACCAATTCAACTTCTTTAACCTACCATGTCTTGCTATCACTGAATCATCATCCTCATCATACAATTTAACCTCTATTCCAGGACCTGGACTATCTGGTTTAGTTATAGAATATGACTTAACACCATACTTCTCATCAAAATACTCTATCATAGTTTCTATTGAATCCTTAATATCATCAATAACAAAACTACTTCTATCAATCTTCTTTAATGACATATCTAAAACAGAATAATGTAATTGTTCATATGAACAACTCCACTCAAATCCTTTATCTCTTAAATCCACTAAACAATCATTAACCTGATCTAACACAGTAGCCTTATAAAATTGCTCAAATAATTTTATTCTCATTTTTGTTTAAATACTATTTTTATACCCTCTAACTCATAATCAAATCTGTGTTCTAAAGCATGTTTATTCTCTACATCTTCATTCCAATTATCTGGGAAACTTGAATACTCTATATTATCTCTACTTTGTTTTTTATCATAAATAGTACCAGCATTTGTCATTCTAGCAGTAACTCTCTCACTTACATAACCAAATCTATAAAACTCTGTTACATCACCTAAATCAGATAAATAATGCTTAGCCATTTCTACACAATCCCTCACCAAATCTAAATCAAATACCACACCTTTTTTCTTCTTATAAATAGCAATATCTACTGTACTATTATCCTGCATTGAAACTAAACAATTCAAACCAGCATCCTTTAACTCAATAAACATATCTGTTATGTCCTCAACAATCTTATCCTTATAGTTAGTATTTGTAATGAAACTCTCAGTAACTTTACCAACACTCTCCACAAAGTATATTCTTATTGTATTAAATGACCTAACCTTATTACTATCCAAATTATAATCATGCTCATACTCACTATTACCAGCCAATGGTCTCCAATGTCTCAATCCACTTCTATCTAAATCATAATAAATCTCAACCTCTTTATCAGTCAATGACTTCATATACTCTATTAACATACCAACTTCATCAGCTATATCCCCATACCTAATTCCCCTCTGCTCAAATAACTTTACCTCAATTACTTTCTCATCTAATTTAGCCATAGTCATTGGTAAATGACCTCTACCAACAACCACATCCAAATCATGTGAATCAGAATACTCTACAAAAATATCCTTCACATTGTCTTCAATCCTAATCCAAGAATCAAAATTCCCATCTGTAAGATTTGTTAATATCTCATCAAAACCCTCATTAAATTTCTTTAAATATCTCATCCTCTTTCTATTAAATATATTGTTACCCCATTATCAAAAGAGTATGGGTTAAACTCCCTCTGTCTTGTATTAGTATAATCACTTGACATATTATACTCCATATCAACCTTCTTATCTGTCAAATCCTGAAAATAATCAACCATCATCCTTGTTGGCTCTTCAACCTCAGTCATACTAAACTTTCTATCTGAATAAATCTTTACCTTTATCATATAATCCTCTGCACCTGCACCATATCCAGCTCCCTTATGATAAAAATAAATATCAATCTTTGCACCATTATCTTTTAAATCAATAAACATATCATTAACATCAGATTCTATCTTATCATACTCTGGTCCAACAAAACCACCAAAACCCTCATTAATCTCATAATCTGGCACCTCAAAGTTTATTCCAAACTCATCTGTATCTAATTCAGCATATTTATCTGGAAACTCACTAAATGAACGATTTACAGTATCACCCCAATTAGTACTAAAATCCCCTAAACAAACATCATAACTCACTTTCTTAACATCATACTTTAACTTCATATAATCAATCAACATCATCACATACTCTTTAACAGATCCTACTTTAAAACAATGCCTATCTCCCTCCACATCTATTGGTGAAAGTGTAACACAAATCATATCTGATTGTGAGTCCCAACGCTGTGTATCAACCTCAATACCCTCATCCCTTAACTCTACAAAGATATCCTTTACATCTGACTCCAACTCTGGTGTTATACCAAACTTATCAACTGATTTTTCCTCTGTAATAAACTCATTATATCCTTTTATCCTCATACCACAAAGAAACTAATTTTTATACCTATTGCATTACTTATGAAAAACTCTTCAACACGATTCTTCTCTATCTCATCAAACTCATTATCTATCCTATACTTAGAATGTCCTAAAGACCATGAATGCCATTTCATATTGTGATACTCATAATCATTCAAGTAATCCTTAAACATCATTACATACTCTTCAAGCTCTGAAAAATCTATTCCTGAATTCCTAACCAATATAACCTCATAATGTGTATTAGGTGTAATATCATACTGTAAAGCATTAACCTTTACTGAATACTTAACATCCCTCAACTCAACAAAAATATCCTCTAAATCCTGTCTTATCTTTTCCACCTTATCTGACTTATCAGTAAAATCCTCAAATAACTTTATATTAATCATGTTTTACATAAACCTCAATTTTTAAACGATTCATATCCGCTGATTCCAACCAATCCATATCACCACCAAAAGTATCAAAACTACTAACAACATGACTAAATCCATATTCTCTATTTTCCTCATGATAAGCCATCTCTATTTCAAAACCTTTTCCAGTACCATCAATTAAAGGAACAATACCACACTCTTGGGCATAATCCTCAAACATAATTAATGAATCTCTAATATCTTCAAACCTGAAAATATCCTTCTTAGAAAACTTAGATAATTGTATTACAACACAACACTTGAAATAACCATTGTAACTATTATTGTTATTTGTAACATTAACATCAACCAAAAAATGATTATCCAACAACTCCACAAATATATCCTCAACACCAGATCTAAACTTCTTGATAAAAGAAACCCTTCTCTTAACAATATCATTGATATTCTCTGTAAAGTTCTCATACATTTTAATTCTCATTATCTATATATAAAAATCTATTCACAAAAATAAAATTATTCTCATATACATCAAAAAACACCACACACGTGCGTTAGCACGTGAGACCCTGAAAACTACTTGCCGAAGGCAAAAGTTCCTGACCCACCCAGTTGGTCCCACCACAATCCTAAATCAACCAAAACTTTTACCCCACCCAAACATATAAACCCTATGAAAACATTCAAAACTATTGTAATAGACAATTCAACCATAACAATCTATAGAAAATTTGAAAAGAAATTAAATACACACAGATACTCTTATGATATACAAACCCCAACAGGATGGATGGGTAATGGTGGCTATGGTCTAGATAACTCAATATCATACCCAACCTATGAAAGCATACTAACATCAGCATTCCAAGTCATAAACCTACCCAAAGAAATAATAAGACAATATAAACTAACACTACTACTACAAGATGATAATACACCACAACATACGTAAACTAAATATACTCTTTCAGAGAGTTCCACTAACAGAAGATATAATTAATCACTTCTTCTCCAAAACAAAACTATCCGAACATAATATAACCAATATAGAGCTGATTAGAACAACAAATATATCTCATGTACTAAGAGTTAGTCTTGAACCAAATAAAGCTTCTAACCAACCCAAAAGAACCCAAACAACACTTGAAATTAATATAAACAAACTAAGAGATTATAAACTAAACATATTATTAAATAACACACACAATGAAACAATCTAAAATAACAATCATCCAAAATCACCTGATAAAATACCAACCAAGTCTTATCAATATAACAAAGGTAAAGAAAAATAAAAACAACTTCATAGTGAAATGTAACATACGCTTCAAATCAACTATAGAAGTTCCCTTTGGTACACCAATCCCAACAATGGATGACCCTGCACTAACACAATTTGTATCTAATATAACAGAACAAAAAACCTATATCATACCAACCAAAGATATACAATTTCCAACCAAAAGAAAAATACCAAAAATAAAAAAAATACACAGATCATAAGATGAAAATAGAAGTAAATGATATAAACAAATATGACCTCAATGAAGATGACTTAAAACAAATTGTTACTGACATAACTATGAAGTACTCATACCTATACAATACACCAGCAAGACAAAATGTAATCAAAGAAGATATACAAGAAGCTATCAACCAATACACAATTCAAAAAAGAAGAGATAGTAAAATTAACCAAATTCTTGGTGATGAAACTACAATAAATAAAAATGTCTATTCTTGGTGCAACCTAATTATTGATATAGATAACTCTATCTTAGACTAAATGAATAATATGAACATTAATATCAATAGACCTCTTGATAAATGGAAAGACCCTAATATGAAAACATTAACTCAAAAAGATATTAATGACATATATACTCAATATATGAAAGTAAGACTAAGAAAACATAAAATTGAAAGAATTCTAAAATTAAAATCTATATAATAATATCATGATGTTGCATGTATCAGAACCAAATCAAGGACTATATAAATGTATAAGAAACTGGACAGAAAATAAAGATGGTGAAACAACTGACCTATGTACATACCTAACCATAGGCAAATACTACCAACTATCCAATGATCCACAATTTCAAGATAAACGCACCTACCAAATCTGTATAATAGATGACCTAAAAGAACCACATTATATGAACAAAGATATGTTCATAAATATACAAGAACTAAGAGAAACTAAACTAAAACAACTGGGTATCAAATAAATCTTTGCCTAACAACTCATTCAACTTCTGCTCTCTCAACCTCGACTCAAATGTCTCAATAAACACAAAGTCTATATAATCTATATACAACTCTCCAGGCTCATTCCAAGTACCACTCTCATAATAAATTGAAGCCTTATACTCATAACATCCCACTCTCTCAACTCCATCATCAGAACCAAAGTAACTATCATCAAATACCTCTTTAATAGCATCATCATGCAAATTACCCAACATAGTCCAATAATCATTGTTAGTAATAACATAGTTACTTCCAGGTGAAGAAAATACACCCAACTTCTTCTCAACTATATCACAATAACCCCTAACTATAGTAAACCTCTTAGTATAGTCTTCTATGCTATCAATCATTTCTATATGGAACTCCTTAGTCATAATAATTATATTTAGTGTTTATATCAAAACATATAGAAGAAGTTTCCATATAATCTATATGAAAAAGATATACTATACAGAAGATATTGCAGTACTGTCTAAAGACAGAGTGTCAGAGACACTAGAAGATTATGGTGATGATAGACTTGAATGTACAGGAAGTAAACTAATCACACTATATGAAATTACTAATGATGAACCTAAACAACTTGACTTAATAGGACTTGATTTAGAAGATGACTCTGAACAAGAAGTTTATGACTACCTACACAATAAGTATGAAAACTTTGAAATAATTAAATTATAACTTTTATTATGTATATACTATTCAAATATGATTACTCTAATGATGAAAGAATTATACTTGGGTATAAAATATCTAATGATATTAATGATATACTACCTCTTCTACCATCAAACACAGATGAAATAATTACTATATGGCCTGGTGATTATATTCACCAATATATTGTTTTTATAGATTATAATAGAGTAAATGAAGTCAATAATAAATTCTATAATGAAGCTATCAAACTAGCTAAACAATGTGTAAGAGAGCACAATTTAATAAAAATTCTTGAAAAATAGTTGAAACTAGTAAAATGAGTGAAAAATGATTATTTTACCAAAGCTGTTAAAAAATGGTTGTTTTTTAACAAGATTTATAGTTGATCCTATCAGCTCCTGTAAGTTCTTGGTTCAAACACTCACTTTTGTACTTGCAAGTTTTTGCAATTATGCAAATAGGTAGCCACCAAGACATTATATATATTCATATGTATGAGAAGGCTAAAAAAGGATTTAAGTTACCTACAAAGCGTGTGGTAGTGTTTATAAGTGATGTTGTACATGATGAATTCACCACCTACTGTGAAGAGCATGATTACATCAGACCAAGACTAATAGAGTTGATCTTAGAAGAGTTCTTAGAAAGACATGGTATGAAACCTGGTGACAAGAATGGTTCACCAGGTTAAGAAAGAATCTTATTGAGTTGATTATTTCTCCATTGTTCTACAGTTATGAAATCACTTTTAATTACAGTTATATCATAGGGTTCACCATTAAAATCAATCACTATACTTAATTTATGTGAGTATAATCCACCTGGTGAATATTGTAAATAAGGTCTGGTGATAAGTTCCACAGTTTCTTATAGATGGTTATTCTTTTCATTATATTCTATTTAGGAAGTCTTGTAATGTTTCACCTTCTTCTACATATTCTTTTGTGATTTGGTCATATTGAGAACCATCATCTTCATATAGGAACTCTTGTAGTTCACCAGAGAAAGAACCATCAGGTTTCAGGAATATATGTAGGTATGTGAAACCATCACCACCTAAGTCTTTGCAGTAGTGTGTTCTTGAGTTGTCTTGGTGAGTGAACTCAAAACCTTGTTGTATTAATAGTGTTTCTTGGTTAGTCATTAGCTTCTTTTTCTAGTGTTTCAAGGTATTTTCTTTGTTCTTCAAGACCTTGGCATATTTGTTCATGGTAGTATTCTTTAATTGCACTCATAGTGATTATTATTATTATTTTTTAACTGAAAAAGGTTTATCCCATTTACCAATACTTAAACTAACATAGTGACCTACATCAAAGTAATCAGATTGAGCATCTGAGTTGTTATAGTTATTTGTATTCAAAACTTGTAATATACTCAAGAGTGCTTCTTTAGATGCTGGGTTATCATTATAATGTTCTTTAACATAGTAATGGTTAACACTCTCATTAGTTCTAGTGGTATCTAATCTTAATTCAAAAGGAGCAGTAAGAATAGAACAGTTAACACCAGAATAGTGTTCTCTGGTTATAGAAAGCTTCCATCCTTTTTTAGCTGGGAACAATTCTTTTAATTTATCTCTCATTTCTTTAACCTTCTCTGTAGTAATATAAGCCATAGTATATCTCTTTATTTGTTACACAAAGATAAGGAAGTTATATGGTTCCACCAAACCTATTGTTAAAATCTGTGCATTTTTTAACAATAATTGGGTAGGAGAGTGGACTCTATTTTATATATAGTATATGGATATAATAAGAATATATGGTCTTTTAGACCCAGATACAAAAGAAGTAAGATACATAGGAAAGACAGGTAGAGAATTAAAACATAGACATAGAGAACATGTAACTGATTTGAAAGATAATAGTCATAAGGTTAAATGGATTAAAAAATTAAAAACTTCTAATAAACTACCTATAATAGAACTAATAGAAGAGTGTAATGAATTAAATTGGTCTGAAAGGGAGAAATACTGGATCACACAATTTACTAATTTAACCAATAGTACAGATGGTGGTGAAGATGGTAAACATACTAAAGAAACTATTGACAAATTAAGATTATTAAATAAAGGTAAAAATAATCCTTGTTATGGTAAAGTATGGTCAGAAGAAGAAAGAAAAAAATTATCAGATGCTAGAAAGAAAGTAATTCTAACAGAAGATTGGAAAGACAATATAAGTAAAACACTAGGATTTGGTTGTACTATAGATGGTGTGGAATACAGTAGTATAAAGAAGGCTACTATTGCATTATCTTTAGCACATAGAACAATTAGAAAAAGAATTGATAGTGATAAATACCCTACTTATTTTTTTAATAATCAATAACGGAGTCCACTCTTCCACCATTATAGTACGCCCCCTGTTGGATTGATTACCAATTCAGTGATACAAATGTAAGGAGAATAAATGTATTAACCAAATATGTGGTATAGAAAAATAATATATAGATTTATGAAATATTTAAGAAGAATTTTTGAAAATTTAAGTCCGCAAGAGAGACAAGAAATTGTATTTATATGTAAGAAATATGATATAAAAGAATATACTATAAATGAGGATGGAAGTATAGATGTTTATGATGATAGTGTTAGGTTGACAAATTTAGGATTAACTAAGCTTCCATTAAAATTTAGGAAAGTTAATAATTTTAAGTGTGACAGAAATCAATTAACTTCATTAGAAGGTGCTCCACAAATTGTATCAGGATATTTTGATTGTTCTAGAAATCAATTAACTTCATTAGAAGGTGGCCCTGAGACAGTAGGAGATTCATTTGGTTGTTCTGGAAACCAATTAACTTCATTAGAAGGTGGTCCTAAGTCAGTAGGAGGTAATTATATATGTCAAACTTCTAGTGGAGAGAAAGGTAAATTAATGTCATTTTTGGGTATAGGAACAATAGGTAAAGACTTTACTTGTATTATTACTAATCCAATATTTGAAATATGGGAATTATTTAAAGATAAGGATAAATTAGAACTATTCAATTATATGGATCCTACCTATTTAGATGAAGATGGTAATCCTTGTTGTTCATTAACAATTTTAAATGCCTTTTTAAAGGAGATTGGTAAAGAACCAGTTACTACCTTAAAGAATTTCAAATGTGTTGAGTAGTTTCATGATGGGAATACTTCTATTGTTCTTTCTTCTTTAACCAGATCACTCCATACACCTTCATATCTTGTTCCTTTTACTATATGGTTATCTACCCAATGATAGTTACCACCTCTTGGTTTATTCATAAGTAATCCATGATACTTATATCCCCATTTATCTAACCAAGCTTCAGTTATGTCTCTATGTTCTTCTGTTCTGGAAGTAAAGAATGTTATTATATGACCTTGTTCATACCATTTGTTTAAGGTTTCAATAGAACCAGCATAAGGTATAACCACAGACATTCTTTCAGGTTCTTCATTAGGTACATCATCAGTGATAGTACCATCTATATCTATAAGGTAGTTTTTGATGTCTTTAGGTAGTTGAGGACTGGCTAGTTGTCCTTCATCATCAAGTATTGAGATTAGGTTTATACAGACTTTAAATTTACAATAGATGGAAATGTTAAGCATTCGTTGTCTAAAGTAGATAGGTCTAATTCCTCTTTTATTTCTCCAACTAAATTGTACAATTCTTCTGTTGTCTCTTCTATTGTTACACAATCCTGTAACTCCGAAAAATCGGGTAAGTCTTTCTCATAAAATATACAGGCACTATATTGTTTTTTACCACATCTGCTTTTTGTTTTCCCTTGACAGCTCATTATTTTACTATTTTAATTGATTTATAGTTTTTGAATTTAACTATATAAATTCCTTTTTGTAAACTACCTAACTCTATCTTGTCAGATGTATCTGAATATACCTTTTGACCTAACATATTATACACTCCAAACTCTAATTCTGATGGTAAAATAATACTGCTATCTTCATAGTAAAAACTATCCATTTCATTTAATGTATTAACACCTAAATCTGTTTTTTCAAAAGAATAATTCAACTTATTAAAGCCAGTTGATTGTTCCCAAGTATTTACATTTGCTAGTTGTATAGCATAATTTGGATTTGTTGGGTTATCATTATCTGGGATGTAAAGATAGGTGTTATAGATTCCATTACTTAAACTACTTATATCTATTATGGTAGATATTGTTAATTCGGTTGTCCAAGTTCTAATATCTGTATTTATTTCATATGGAATATCATTCAACATTAAATATACTTTTCTATATTTAAAAGGAGTTGAAAAACCTTCATTTCTAATCTGTATATTAACTGTTAATGTGTTATTATTAATTGTAAAATCACTAGCTTTTAAATTAAATCTATATCCTAGCTTCTTTTTAATGGTGGATAACCATCCTTTTGAATCCCAATCAGCTATAATTCCTGATGCATAACCAACAGAATTAAAATAAGTATAATTATATTCATCCATATCTGTTAAAACATTATCAGTGTAGGCAGTTGGGTATTCATTTGCTTCTCCTCCAACTGGAACAAATTTTGAGTCTTGTTTTACATAAGCTCTTTCTTGTGCTACATTACTGTATGTTCCTTGTTCTGAATTACTTGATAGAAAGCTATCATTATGGTGTCCTATTCTCCCTCTGTAATTATCTTCAAAAGAATTTAATGGGTTTAAATCTCCAATAAATCTAGTTTTAAACAGTGGTGTTCTAACTTGTAGTACACTATTAAAATTATCTAACTCTGCTTTCAATACTTCATTCCTGTCAATTATGTTTTGGTTTGTTAAATTTCCTGCATTTCCAAAATTAGTTGTATAATATCCCTCTCCCCAACTACCTATGAATCCTGCTTGAATACAAACTATTACATCTTTATTTTCATTTATTACAGAAGATAATTGATTAATATGTTGTAATACAATAGTTTTACTTGCATCTGTTTGAGAGGAACTACTATTATAGGCAAATCTAACTATGGCTTTAACTCCTGCATTTCTGCATCTATTAAAATCTATCTGCATATTGTCTAAATAAGATTGAGATATTGCAGATGTTTTAAAATCTTCTAAATAAAACACTCTGAGAATTAAAGTTATTTTATCATTTAGTCTTTTATTAGTTAAAGTAGTTTGATTTAATAAACTATATCCACTTGAATTAGTAGAAGTGTGATAATACATACCTCTATCTGGATTTGCTATAATATCATTACTTGGTTGATAACTTATTTGAGTTGTTTGTGAATTACTAATAATTGTTACTAGTAAAAATAAAGTTACTATTATTTTTTTCATTTCTATTTTTATACTTTTTTATAATGTATATATTATATTTAAAAAGTCAAAAAAACTTATGTTTTTATATTAATATTATTTTAATTTTAAAAGTGTTAATCCTAAGTCAATTATAATTCCAGCTGTCAAACCCCCATAGCTTCCAAATATAATGTCTTCTTCTGAAAATGGAGCTTTATATTTAGCTTGTAATGTGGTTTCTCTAAACCAATTTATTCCACCACCTATAATAAATCCTAATAGTACTTTAAAGACCATTTGGGTTTCCCTAAATGATGGTAAAAAACTTAGTATTATAAAAAGATATATTAAAATCTCTCTAGTATAAAAAAAATGTTTATCGTAATTTTGTTTTATAAAATCTTTATGAAAAAAATATTTTAAAGTCGTTATTAATTTTACAGATACTCTCCATAAATCTTTACATATTGTACATTCCATATTATTGTATTTTTAAATTATTATTTTTTATATGATTATATATTAAGTATAAAAACTCACTTTTTGTAATTTTTATATTATTTTATAATACCAACCACTTTTAGTACTAAAGGAACTATTATTGCAACTCCACCTATC
>Ga0116182_1002844_pt1 | contig 16626 bp, 17 predicted proteins | sample AD_UKC077_MetaG_FD_89805 | JGI IMG/M metagenome (GOLD analysis project Ga0116182, IMG submission 89805) | Active sludge microbial communities of municipal wastewater-treating anaerobic digesters from USA - AD_UKC077_MetaG | ecosystem: Engineered > Bioreactor > Anaerobic > Digestate | place: USA...
GATCAGATAGATATAGCGGCTATTGATGTAACCAAAGCGGTATTATTGCCAAGATATAACTTTGCCGCTATTTCGAAGGATGATTATATTTCTTACTGCCTCGTAGTACGAAAGGATTTAATCGGCACAGAGATCTTTGATGATTTTCTTGATAATTATAACAAAGCAGCAGAAGAACTCAATAAGAAAGAAACATTGATTTCAGCCTTTGGAATGACAAGAGAGTTTTGGGATATGGTTAATATAAAGTTTTTACAACTATAATAGGAAGTGTATATAATGTCAATATCTGTTAATGGAATTACAAAAGAGTTTAAAAATCGAAGAGAAAGAAACAGCAATAATATTGTACTAAAGGATATATCCTTTAATGTGATCGAGGGAGAATTTGTTACACTGCTTGGTCCCTCCGGTTGCGGTAAGACAACAACCTTGACCATTATAGCAGGATTTCAGGGGCATAACGGAGGGCAGATATTAATCAATGGGAAGGAAGTTAGCAAACCGGGACCTGATAGAGCTTTTGTATTCCAAAACTATGCTCTTTTTCCATGGATGAAAGTCGGAGAAAATATTATGTACCCCATGAAAATGAGAAAAGTGCCAAAAAGGGAAAGAAAAGAAAAGCTTAAAGAGTTATTGGATATTGCACAGCTCAGCGATTATGAAAATTACTATGTTCATGAATTGTCAGGGGGCATGAAGCAAAGAGTTGCACTGCTTCGTGCATTGGCTTGTGAGCCTCAGGTGCTGCTTATGGATGAACCTCTTGGGGCAGTAGACTTCCAAATGAGAAAGCTTCTGCAAATACAATTGGAGAATATTTTGCAGAAAAAAAATGTAACGGTATTGATGGTAACTCATGATGTTGATGAGGCGATTTATTTAAGTGACAGAGTAATCATTATGTCCAGGGATCACGGCAGGATTTTGGACGATATTAAAGTTAATCTGCCGCGACCGAGAGATAGGAAAGACGATATTTATCATAATTATATAAATCAACTGACCGAAATATTGAAATCAGCATTAGATGGTGATGTTAAAAATGAAGAGGATGAAGAGCTATTAGCGTTTATATATAAGAATGAGAAAAAGAATGATGTTGCAGCAACCAAGCTTGCTGCAGTAAAAGAGTATAACCCTTGCTAAAGGGTATATATAAAAATAATGGGAGGCAGGAAAATGAGAGTTGCATATGTATTTGAATCAGTTTATGCAAGAGAGATTCTTGAAAACATGATTATTCCACAGTTGGAGAAAGGGGACCATGGGGCCGAAGTAGCGGGTATGATGTTCTTTTTCGACAACACCTATATGCTGCATAAGGATAGCGATATTGCTAAAAGACTGGCTGCAATCAGCAAAAAGTCGGGAATGCTTCTGATGGCGTGCGATAGGTGCTGTTATCAAAGAGAAATCGATGACAAGCTTATTGAACCGGCGGGAATAGGCTGCTTCCCCAATTTGTATGCTGCATTGGCCGGAGCAAACATAAATCAGGTTATTACACTCTAGTATCCGTCAGGAGAGGCAGAGCTTATGCCTGCCTCTTTTTAAAATTAGCCGAATTAAGGAGTAAGATATTATGATGACATTGCCCGAGCGTTTTAACGAATTTGCCGAAGCCCGCCGTAACGGTTTTTTGAAGGTAATGGAATTGAAGGAAAGCGGTGCCAACATTTGTGGCAGCTTTTGCCAGTATGCTCCGGCAGAGGTTATTTACGCTGCAGGACTATACAAGGTTGGTCTTTGCGGCAAGAGCAATGACCCTATAGCAACTGCGGAAACACATTTGCCTGCTAATTTGTGTCCCCTTATAAAGTCAAGTTATGGGCATGCATTGGAACAAAGCTGCCCCTATGCCTATTTTTCTGACATTGTTGTTGGTGAGACCACCTGTGACGGGAAAAAGAAAATGTATGAAATGCTGGGAAAGCTCAAACCGATGCAAGTAATTCATTTACCCAACGTTCCGGAAGAAGAGCGCTCATTAGAAGCCTGGTCAATGGAAATTAAGCATTTTAAGGAAGGTTTGGAAGAACGCTTTGATGTTGAAATAACCGATGAAAAGCTTCGTGAAGAAATAAAATGGTGCAATAAAGAGCGTATTCAAGCTGCGCGTATCTACGAGCTTGGCAAATATGACCCACCTGCTATTACCGGCTTGGATATGCGCAATATTATGGACGGCGAGCAGTATATGTTCGATAGATATGAGAAATATGAAAAGCTTAAACAGATTTTGGATGAATGTGTTGAAAAATGGGAAAATGGAAATGGTCCCTACAAACCCGATGAAAAACCTCCCCGTATTTTGATATCCGGTGCCGGTCTGGGGGGCGTTGTGGATAAGACTATCGCTGTTATCGAAGAGCTGGGAGGAGCAATCGTTTGCTATGAAGGCTGCAGCGGTATCGTTTCCCGTCGACGCCTGGTTGAGGAATCCGAAGACAAAGATCCTATAACCTGCATTGCGGAAAAATACTTAGAGGTACCATGTGCGGTAATGTCCCCGAATCATAAGCGCATGGAGCAGGTCGCCGCAACAATAGAGGAATGGAAGATCGAAGGCCTCATAAATATTACGCTGCACTCTTGCCTTCCCTTTGGGGTTGAGTCATGTAACATAGAAAAGGTCTGCAAGAAGTGTGATACCCCATATCTGCACATAGAAACCGATTTTTCAAAAGGTGATGAGGGTCAAATACGTACCCGTATCGAGGCATTTTTAGAATTGATAATGCAAAGGAGGTAATGTAGCAGTAATGGCTAACGAAGCAAATAGGGATATGGATCGGATGCTGCAAGCAACCAAGATGACGGACAATCGTAATTTTCGAAATATGGTTGGCAAAGGTTACTACTTTTCCTTTTTTATTGCGTTATTGATTTTGGCTACTATTTGGTACTTTGCAGCACATAGGATCAATAAAGTCTTTATATTCCCATATCTGGAAAGTGTAATAGGCGAATTATTTTATGCATGCACAGACCTGCACGTTTTGCGGAGCCTCGGAATAACATTGCGAAGAGTCTTGACAGGGGTTTATTATGCAACAATCATTGGTTTTCCCTTAGGTATGTTGATGGGCTATTCACCCTTTGTTATGCGAACCATTGCACCTTTTATAAATTCATTCCGCCAGATTCCTACAACTTCTTGGGTTCCACTGGCAATAGTATGGTTTGGATTAGGTGACGGACCAACGATTTTTGTCATTATGTTCCATGCAATTTTTACTATTATATTAAATACGGTAGCAGGGGTGCAAAGTATAAGCAAAGATTTTTACAATGCCGCCCGCAGTATGGGCGCCAAAACCTTAGACTTGGTTAAAGATGTGGTGCTTCCCGGTTCCCTTTCGGGGCTGATTACCGGTATACGTATTTCTCTGGGTGCGGCATGGATGTCCGTAGTCTGAGCGGAGTTCATTGCAACAAATTCCGGCTTTGGATATATAATCAAACAGGCACAATTAGATATGATAACCGAAAAGGTTATGGCTTACATGATACTGGCCGGGGTTCTGGGTTTCGCACAAGACAGGATTTTACTCGTAATTGAGACATTCCTGATAAGGTGGAAACGGTAATACGGAAGTTTTCCATATTATGTTGCAGTGACGATTTCCCGTGAGGAAATAGATGAGATACAAAACATATAGAAAGGGAGAATTTATATGAATAAAAGAATACTTGCATGCGCGCTTGCTATTATGATGCTGACAGTAGTATTGACCGGATGTCAGGATAGCAGCTTACAGAAAAACGTAGTAAAAGTAGATTATGATGTTAATGAAGAGGTTGCTCCATACCTCGCAAAGCTTCCGGCAATTCCCGATGCAGATAAAGAGTTTGTTATACAAATGGGGTATAACGACTGTGATCATATGGTCGCTGCCATTATCGGTGAAAACGCCGGTATTTACAAAGCTCTCGGTCTGAACGTCGTTGTTACTAAGAGCGGGCAGACTGCTGCCGCTATGGCTTCCGGTGATATGGTGGCCGGGTACTCGGGCTTCAGTTCAATGATAAAAAATGCAAATAAGGGCGCTCCGGTATTTATGCCTGCAGGTAATCATTTAGGCGGCTCCAAATATTTTGTTATTAAGGATAGTGTCGAATCTGCGGAAGAAATAATCGGGTCAAGAATAACCGTAGGTGAAAGTGATATGTATTCTCCTTACTGGCTAAGCTACTGCGAACAGGTTGGTATACCAATTGATTATACTAAATATCAAGGGTTTGATATGGGCGCTGATGATGCTATAGTTGCAATGAAAGCCGGTCAGTTAGACGGCTTTATGTGCTGCGATCCCTTTGGGTCAGTTGCTGAGATGGAAGGTATAGGCAAAATAATCGGTACTGAGTGGGGCGCCCACGTTTCAGATGATTTGGAGACCGGTTGGGGCTTACACTGCGGATACTTTATCAACACGGATTTTGCAGAAGAACACCCCGAGTTAACTACAAGATTGGTGTTGGCACATTGTCTTGCCATTCAGTATATGTATTTGCACCCATATAACGCAGGAATGATGTTTGCCGATGACTTTGGCGTAGATCCGGCAGTAGGTCTTCGTACAATGTATTTGAAACTCTGTGCTGAAGGGCGTACTTTATCCTGGGATATCAATGAGACAAACATAAAAAACTACACGGATTACTGGCATAGCTATGGAATACCGGAAGATAAAATACCCGAAGTAAAGGATTTGCCGTCCTTCTTCAATCTAAAATATCTCGAAGCCTGTGGTATAGAAAGTTTTAAGAGTTTTATGGAAGACAATAAGATTAATGAAAAGTTTCCAATACGGGACTCTTACTTGGCATGGCTTGAAAAGGCAGAAGAAATTGACGGTATCGATCACTCCAGCACTGTAGGTAAGACCGTAGAAAAGTGGAACAATAATGAAATTGTATCGAAGCTGCTAAAATAGTAATAAGGAGTGTCATCACTTTGAATGATTCATATTGTGTAATTGCCTTCGGCAACACTCATATGGCTATTAAGGTTCAAAAAACACTTAACGAAAAAGGTTTCAGTATTAATATGATGCCGACTTTGAGAGCGATCACCGCAGGCTGTGGTCTTTCTATACGGTTTTCCTCAGAGGATCTCACAAATATACAAAAGGCTGTTTCTGAAATTAATATTGAACCATCATTACATCAATTTTATACGGTTGAGAATAATATGGGAGAATAGAAAGCAGCAGGGACGGTTCTTTTTGCTTTTGAAAGCAAAAAGAACCGTCCCTGCTGCTTCCCCGCTGCTTCTTACATATATTTTTCTATATACTCCAAATCACTGAGTCTATCCACATCATTGCATATTTCGGGATAAGGGGAAATAATCGCTGCTGCTCTTATGCCCAAAAGAGACTCGCATTTCCTTTCAATTGCATTGATTGTCAGTATCCCCAGTGCAAGCCTCAGCAAGAATGCAAATCCAAGTACTCCGGCCATTTTTGCGGGGCTTTTTCTGTACTCCAGCATCTTCTCCACGAAATCCTTGCACTTATCCTTTACAGCCGGGTTGAAACAGAACACATTCCCTCCGGTGAACCGGCCTTCCCAAAGCCGCGCATAAGTTCTCCTGACTCCCGGATACTTCTGATCATTGACCTTCTTGTCAACAATGGAATAGTATAAGTCAACATCCTTCTCATTGCATCTTGCAATAAAGTCCTCCATTGCCTCCCTGGTAATCATCGGGATATCTGAGGTCACAACAAGAATCTTATTTGCCTCGGGAAAATACTCCAATGCCAGAAGTATATTTGATACTATGGAATCCGTTCCTTCTACGACAATATCAACAATACCGCCGATTGCCGGCTCCAGCTTATCCTTCGGCCCGACTACGGCAATCCTGTCGATGCTTTCGGACTTTCTGAGGGTTTCCACCACATATTCTATCATGTACTTGTCCTTAATTTTATAAAATGCCTTGTTTACGGTATCCTTTTTTTCTCCCGCAAGCACAATAACATCCATAAAGTTCAATCCTCCCTACGGATTGTCATTTTTCCCGGATGAACTCCCCAGCAATCTCATCATATCCTTCTCGGCATTCTGGATGTGTATCTTTGCAATATTTTCAGCCATTTCCCTGTTTCTCCTGGAAATTGCTTCAACTATCTTGTAATGCTCTTTGATAAGATTGGTTGATTTGATGGCTTTATTCAGGTACATTACCCTGAACCTTTGAACCTGCTCCATCAGACTATTGGTCAACTGCAGCAGCTTTTCGTTCCTTGTAGCCTTGAATATCTTTTCATGAAATTCAATATCTGTTTGTATTACGCCTTCAACATCATTTGAATTCATGGCCTGCTCGAAATGCCTGGCAGTTAATTCCAGATCCTTGATTTCCTCCTCGGTCATCCTTAATGCTGCAAGTCCCGAAGCAAGGCCTTCCAAAACTGCCCTGACCTCAAGCACATCGGTAATGTTCTTAATTGAAAGGTCTGCAACGTATGCACCTTTCCGGGCAATCATTACTACCAAGCCTTCCAATTCAAGTTTCCTTATGGCTTCCCTTATAGGCGTTCTGCTAACCCCCATCTTTTCTGCAAGCTGAACTTCCATAAGCCTCTCCCCGGGTTTCAGCACCCCTGAGATAATAGCTCCCCTAATTGAATTGAATACAACCTCCCTTAAGGGCTTGTAGTTGTCCAGTTTTAATTCGAGAAAGTTGTTATCCATTATTATCACCCCCTGTTAGCATTTTGATACTAAAAGTCTAAATTCTGGTTGGTAGTCTTGACTAAAAAAACCTCACTCACCATGTCTTTAATATAATCATATGCATTATATGCAGATGCAGAATCCTTGAATACTCCAAACACCGTCGGCCCGCTGCCGCTCATAATGCTTCCCAGGGCACCGTATTCCATTAATTTATTCTTCAATTCTTCTATCTGTGGGCATTTTTTTATTGTCACTGTTTCCAGTACATTGCACATACAGGAAGCTATACCCTCAAGGTTCCTTCCGTCAATATACCGAATCATACTTTTTATGTCCGGCCTTTCTCTGATTTCTTCAAGCTTCAGGCCTTCATATACCTCTCTTGTAGATATGCTTACAGCAGGCTTTGCCAATAGTATAAGGCATTCAGGAATTCCCGGAAGCTGTGTCAGCTTCTCACCCAAACCTTCCGCCAGGGCAGTTCCCCCCTGAATGCAAAAGGGCACGTCCGAACCCAGCTTTTTCCCCGCATCCAGTATTTCATTCCTGGATAACCGCAGATTCCATGCCTTATTCAAAAGCTTAAGGGTAAGTGCGGCATCTGCGCTCCCCCCTGCAAGCCCCGCTGCAATAGGTATTGTTTTTTCAATATTTATCAGTGCGCCTTCCTTGACGTTGTATTTTATTTTTAGGTATTCGGCAGCTCTATATACTATATTCCCTTTATCTGCCGGCAATCTGTCATTATTTGAAGTAACTTTTATGTCACCTTTCAATGCCCTGACGGTTATGGTATCAAACAATGCCACCGATTGCATTATCATCAATACATCATGATAGCCGTCAGGCCTTTTTCTAAGTACATCAATTGCAAGATTTATTTTTGCAGCTGCCCTTCCTGCCAGTGTATTCAATACAATCACGCTCCGTTGCTTTATGTATACAAAAATCCCCCCATTATCATTATATACCATTTTCTAATTTCTTGTACATTTTTTTACCGATAAGTTTGGAAATAAAAATAAAAGCAGGAATTATTCATCCTGCTAATAAAGTCTCTCCATAATTATAAACTGTTATCCTTCCCCATCCGAATATTCTTCAATATCATTATCTTAGTTCCATTTGCCACTTTGCTTGGGTTTTCAATATTATTCAGTTTTGCCAGGGCATCCACTGTGGTATTGTATCTCTTGGCTATGCTCCACAGCGTATCACCTTTCTGAACCATGTATATAGTCACTGCCGGTATCCTGCCATAGTCTATACTAATGCCTTCAACTGCCTCAACGTTCTCTACCAGCTTTTTTTCAATATGCCTCATAACCTCGGCATAAACTCCAAGCACCACCCTTAATTCAATCATTTCATTGTTTATCTTGCTGAAGTTTACATTGTCTGCACTGCATTTTACGGTACACGGCATACCAAGCCTCACACCGGGTATATCCATGAAATGCCTGAAGGGAATCTGCTCGGTCATACTGCACATAGGCTCCGCACTGTATGAAGACTCATAGACAAACGTGCACTCCGCCATACCCTCCAGCAGTACTCTGTCATCCAGCAGCTTCACTTCATTTACTATTGGCAGCACATTTACGCAGCATACCTTTTCAATCTCAGGATCCCCATGCTTAATACCGACGGTTTCCTTGATTACAATGTTTGAACGGCCTTTTCCGACAAATTCGCTGAGTGAGAATATATTTCTTTCTATATCTATCACATTGGTCGGGCTATAAGCATCCGCCACTACTTCCTGTTCGATGCTGTTAAATACCCTTGCTCCCATACCCAGCATGACATAGGCATTGATTACTTTTCTCTCGCCATTGGCATCCTCATTAACCTCCAGACGGCATTCCTGAAGAGTGCTTTCTGTCACACACTCCATGTTTTTCTCCGCCGCAGGGATCTCTATGTATTGAGTAAACGGCACTTCAAATTCCTGGTACTGCAATTGGTTTTCCTCAGTCTCAGACTTATATAGTATGTCTATTCCCAGCAGTCCGTTCACCTCGACCTTGCCTTCGATTGGTTTTTCATCCTTTATAATTACCTTGCTGTCCGATCTTAATATCTTGCCTATCGCAGGTGCATCAGCTGCCAGGTTGAGTTCCTCATTGAACTCATAATGGTCTTTGTTATAGCCCATCACTTGTTTGAAGCTGCTTTCCTCCCGGAGCACCTGGATGTCTGATAAACCCCTTACGTCAGAAGCCAGCTCAAGATCGAAAAGATCCTCAACCTTGCAGTGCATATCCATGATTACCTTCACGCCAAGCTTTCTTGAGTTTATCATATAACAATCAACATGCTGGATTACTGTATTTATGCTTTCTCTCATCCTGGGCCTTGCGCCAGGAACTTCAATACCCTGTGAAAAATTGGCGGCCACGTCCATACTGTTAAGCGGTTTTCCTTCATCATCCGCTGCATATAATATACTTAATAATATTTGACCATTTACAACAACCTTGTCGTTTAACACTTCACAATCCCTTATCTGTACAGTTGCACCCGGGGCAAGTATCTTGTATAAATCCGGATTTATATCCGGTACGTTTATATCTTCTTCGACCACTGTGCTGAATACATTTTCGCCTACTATTCTGGAAACCTTGAGTGGGTTTTTTATTAGTTCAAGTGGCATTATTCTCCGCCTCCTACTATAGTTTTTCTATTAATTTATATGAGACGAGAAGGAATTTATGCCAACATTTTTATTTTAGGGGCTGTTGCGCAATATATGAAGAATGTGACATAGGTAACGGGTAACACTAAACACACGGCTGTTTCACGGAATCGCTGCGCGATTACACGGTAACTATTATATATTATGCAGCTGCATAAGAAGATTTCGATACTTATATCATTATCGATAGTTATTTATGTAACGTAATATTTATCCCACCGTGAATTTAGTGGCTTTCAGTGTTTTCAGTGTTACATGTTACACATAAGGAATACCCGGATTTCTGGTGTCTAGTTAATGGTGCCTGCGCACGTTAGTGCGCATTATTCTACGTATGCAAAAAAGACGCGGGGACGTTTCCCCCGGGGACATGGGGACGTTTCCCCTGTCCCACTTCCAGTGGGACACGCGAAACGTCCCCGCGTCCCCGTGTCCTTAAGAAGGACGCCATGTATGGCGCCCCTACTAAAATATAATTGTTGTTCCTGCGTTGCCCTCCAAAGCATCCACTGCCTTGTAAAGGGAGGTGATTATCGCTTTTCTTCCCGGGTTTGCCTTAACGAACGCTACAGCGGCCTGAATCTTCGGAAGCATGCTGCCCGGTGCGAAATGCCCCTCCCTGATGTATTGTTCCGCTTCTGCAGAAGTCAGAAGGGAAAGATCCTTCTGATCAGGCTTCTTGTAGTTGATTGAAACTCTCTCAACTTCCGTAAGTATCATAAGTATATCCGCATTGATGTCCTCGGCAAGCCTTTCTGCGGCAAGGTCCTTGTCAATTACTGCCGCTATGCCCGTAAGACTGCCGTCTTCATTTTCAATTACAGGGATTCCTCCGCCCCCTGCCGTAATTACTATGGTTGTATCCCAGAGGGTTTTTACTGCCGAAAGCTCAACTATCTTCTTGGGCATCGGGGATGGGACGACTCTTCTCCAGCCTCTTCCCGCATCTTCCTTCATCACATATCCCTTTTCTGCCTGAAGCCTTTTAGCCTCTTCTTCAGTATAAAAAGCACCAATTGGCTTAGTCGGGTTCTTAAAGCCCGGATCGTCCTTATCAACAACCACTTGTGTTACCAATGTTACTACAGGTATGTTCCTGCCCCTCTTCCTCAGTGCCTCTCTTAAGCCCTGCTGTATATGATATCCGATATAGCCCTGGCTCATTGCCCCGCAAACATCAAAAGGCATAACAGGAGTGACTCCCGCGGCAGTCTCCGATGCCAGAAGTATTCTTCCCACCTGAGGCCCATTGCCGTGTACTACTGCCATTTCATATCCTCTGACGCTCATTTCTGCAAGGTACTCAGCTGTTTTATTCACTACTCTCAGCTGTTCTTCTGCGGTTGCCGGCTTTCCGGACTCCTGCAGGGCATTTCCGCCTAATGCTACCACGACCTTTATAACTGACATAAATCCTTCCCCTTCACAAAAAACATTTTAGTTTCCGAGACTTAAGCCTGTCTTCGAAGACCTAACTCAACTCCTCGTACCCCGTATCCCGTACCTCGTATCTATCTTTATAATGTTGCCACCATTATGGCTTTGATTGTATGCATCCTGTTTTCCGCTTCGTCAAATACAACAGAATGCCTGCTTCTGAATACCTCATCAGTCACTTCCCTGATATCGTATCCCTTTTCCTTCATTTCCTTTGCCAGCTTTGTTTCGAAATCATGGAATGCCGGCAGGCAGTGCATGAATATGACATCCGGATTGCCGGTTTTTTCAAGCATTTCCATTGTAACCTTATATGGTGTAAGCAATTTAACTCTTTCTGGAATCTTATCCTCTTCGCCCATGGACGCCCATACATCCGTGTATATGACATCCGCATCCTTTACGGCATCAATGTCATGAGCTACTTCAATAACCGCACCAGTCTCCTTGGCAACTTCATTCACCTTATTCAATATATCCTGACTGGGGCTCAGCTCCTCCGGTCCCAATGCCGTAAAGTGCATGCCCATTTTTGCGCAGCCGTACATCCATGCATATGCCATATTGTTCCTGGTATCTCCGCAAAATACAACCTTAACCTTGTTAAGGGGCTTTGCAACATGCTCTTCAATTGTAAGCATGTCCGCAAGTATCTGTGTCGGATGGTCTACATCCGTAAGGCCGTTCCATACAGGTACTCCGGAATATTTGGCAAGATCCTCCACAGCCGACTGCTTGAAGCCTCTGTACTCTATACCGTCATAAAACCTTCCCAGTACCTTTGCGGTATCTTCGAGGGATTCCTTTTTACCCATCTGTGAGCCGGACTGGTCAAGATAGGTTACATGGGCTCCTTCTTCAAGGGCTCCCACCTCAAAAGCACATCTTGTTCTTGTAGAGGTTTTTTCAAAAAGAAGAACTATGTTCTTTCCCTTGAGCAGATAATTATATATGCCCGCTCTTTTTTTAGCCTTCAAATCACGGGACAGGTCCAACAAGTACCTGATTTCCAAGGGTGAAAAATCCATTAATGTAAGAAAACTTCTTCCTTTAAGATTGACTGCCATTGTAAAATCTCTCCTTTAAAACATTATTCTAAATATCTTCCCTGACCAAAGGCATGCTCATGCACCTTGGGCCTCCTCTGCCTCTTACCAGTTCCGACCCGTCTATTTCCAGCACTTCAATCCCATGCTTTCTAAGAACTTCATTGGAGGCTTCATTTCTTGAATAAGTTACTACAACACCGGGAGCTATTGCCAATGTATTGGTACTGTCGTTCCATTGCTCCCTTGCGGCTGTTATCGTGTCTCCGCCGCCGCTTTGTATGAGGCTTACCGCAGGAAGCTTGAGGCTCTTCTTAAGAGCTGCCACAAGGTCATTCTCCGGTGTGACCTTTATACCATTTCTGCCGCCGGGAGTAAGCCTGTAAACATCAACTCTGTCAAGTATTCCCGGGTACACTGTGAACTTATCCCTGTCAACCATTGTAAATACCGTATCCAGATGCATAAATGCCCTTAGAGGAGGTATCTGAACCGCCAGCACCTCTTTGATATCATTATCCCCGGCGAAAAGATTCCTTGCAAGCATTTCGATGCCGTTGGCCGAAGTCCTTTCGCTGCAGCCCACTGCCACCACTTCCTTGCTGAGCACCAGGATATCTCCGCCTTCTATGCTGTGCGGTATGGTGTAATTATACCATACTTGTGAGTATTCTTTTCTGAAAAGCGGATTGTAGTCATATATATATTTTATTAACATGGGCTCTCTTCTTCTTGCATTTGTTTGCATGGAATTGATTGAAATTCCGTTACCGATTATAGACAGGGGATCTCTCATAAAATATAGATTCGGTATTGGGTTTATATATAGGGGATAATCCTTTCTTATGTAATCTGAGAGGCTGTATTCCCTGTCCACATCTTGAATATCTTTTTTGTTAAGCCCTGCTATGGCAATCTCTGCCGCTTCCGCAGGGGTTTTGCTGAATATGTACGAAAATATCAATTCGCGCAGTTCATGATTTTCTATATTGCTGTTAATCAGTATATCATTAATCAGGTTTCTTTTAACATCTAAATCAGTCAGTATTTCTGCAAGCAAATCTTCGATATAATAGACCTTTGCGCCTCTCTGTATCATAACATCCGCAAATTCATCATGCTCATCCCTCATCTTCCTCAACCATGGGATGTCATCAAACAAAAGATCCTTGAGATAATCCGGGGTAAGCCTCTCCAATTCCTTACCCGGTTTATGCAGCAGAACAGCTTTTAATTTGCCGATTTCGGATGTCACATTCAGGAAAGGCTCTCTTTCCTCATAAAACATCTGTTACTCTCCTTTCAAAAGGTGGATATACCGCATTGGAATACATCTTCTCGCCTCATTATTACCAATATTAGTATATACAAATAGAAATAACTGTACAAGTGGCTTAAGCTCTATATTAAGACGGCTTTTCCCATTTTATCCCATACGCTTGTATATTAATTCAAATGCACTGTGAATAATTATTAGGTGTCCGTGCAATATTGCCATTATCCTTATTCAAACTCCTTTACACTCATTTGATAGACTTTACTGTATTTATGCATTGTATGCATAATAATTTAGATATTGGAATAAAAAATTATTTATTTCAAACGCAAAAAAAGACAAAAAAAATTAAGAACCCTGATTGGGTCTCAATTTTTGCCTTACAAAGCTATATATATTACATGCATCCTATCTTTACATTATCCTTACATGCAAATAGCTCGATAGATTTTGTCAGTATATCTGAATAGCTGAATGAAACTGTTCTCCCGAAGTCCTCAGGTACCTCTCCTTCAATTCGTACTAAAAATATACTTGGATATGTCTTTTCTATCACACCTTGCTTGATGCTTATCTTTTTTCTGCCTTTATTAGCTCTAAGTACGACTCTCTCCCCGACATAGTTGTCTATATTGCTTTTGATGAGGGATAGGGTATTTTTTGAAGCCATAAAAAAATCACCTTCCTTCCCAACATCTTAAATTTTATCATAACATATATTATATGTCAACTGGAACAAAATATTATATCAACTTATACTTTAATAGTCAAATAACTATTTTTATTTTTCAGCTATTTTTCGGCTATTTTTCATCATTACAAGCTATTAAGTATAAACTATACAGTATTATTCCCCGAATTACTCAATATTACTCAAAAAAAGAACAAAAAAGAAAATTGCTGCGCAATTTTCTTCTAATGTGCAGCTGCTCCGCTGCGAGAGTTTTCGTAATATGCCCCGATTCCCTTAAATATCGCTGCTGCCGCAGATTCCCTGAAGCTTTGACTGTATAAAAGCTCTTTATCCTGCGGATTGCTTGTATAAAGCAGTTGGATTATCACAGAAGATGCCTTAATCTCCCGGAGCAGATAAAAATCAGCCATTCTCACCCCTCTGTTCTTTAGTCCGAGAGAGCCGCTGACATTTTCCATTATCAGCTTTGACAGCTTCTCTCCCTGAGAATCTCCTCTATAATAATATACTTCAGTGCCGGAAGCTGTCGGATTGGAAAAGCAGTTTTGGCCGATAGACAGGAACAAATCCGGCCTTTTGTCGTTGGATATGGCCGCTCTGTCTGAAAGCACCATTTCTTCGCCACTGCTCCTTGTCAGATATACTTCGGCACCCTGGCCTTCAAGAAGGCTTTTAAGCTTTAAAACTATATCCAGGTTGGCATTACCTTCATCACAGTCCTCTCCGCCATGAACCGCATCCAATACAATCCTGACACCCTTTAAAGGCCTTTCGGAATCGGGTACTTCCATCTGCTCAAACCTTATTCCTGTATAATAGTATTTCAGTATCTCCTGATAGCTCATTCCTGACCTCGCCATTGAATTTGCCCCGCACTGGCACAGCCCCAGCCCGTGCCCGGTACCGATGCACTTTATCAGGAATTTTACCGGTATATAATCAAATCTGGTGGAGTTAAGCTTCAGCAGTTCTCTTACTTCTATCCCTCTGAAGCTTTTTGTGCCGATTTTTATTCTGCTTATTTTACCTTGCTCATCAACTTCAACATCCTCGAACATTCCCCTGATATTGCAGTAAATACCCTCGGGCTTTTTGAGCCTGGTTTTTAAAAGCCCCTCCAATTCCGTGACTGTGAAATACCTGTCGCTGTCGTTGTCGGTATTATCTTTGCAAAAAGAACACAATACCCTTCTCAGATAAGTTATCCTGTTTCCCAGGACATTCTCGGAGTTTTCGGTTGCTCCGCCGCACCGGTAATGAAAAAAAGGTTTTATCGGCCTTCCTTCAAAAAGCATTATGATTCTGTCTGTTGAAGCAACAGCATCATAAACCCCCTTTGGTATCTCCGTATCGGCAAGGCCGTATTCAAGGCAGTGCCCCGGTTCTGTACATATATCACAGCCTCTGTGCCTCTCGCAGCCTTTACCGTTATATATAAAGGTTTTTCTTGCCAGCTCCGTTCTTGCCATAACGGCAAGAGCTTTCAGATACTCAGCTTCATGCCCTTCTGCCGTATTGAAGCTTGTTATCCTGGCTGTCAGCTCATCCAGTTCCGTGTCATAACTCAGCTCTTTTTCACAATCATACACTTTAAACAACATCCTAATTCCTCCCCTTCTATGGGATATAGGGAGAACCGGGCATCCCCGCCCTGAACTTTCCTCTTGTCTGTATGCCTCCGATTCCCTTTACCCCGCTGGTGGTGCCTTTCAGCACATCCTCTATGGGGGCTGCCGTATCAGTTGGGGTAAACGCTATCTGCCTGCACAGCATTCCGGGGTCCAGGGCATGTATCAATATTCTGGCAGGGGAACTTGCAAAATTTGCCCCTGCAGACAATATGCCTTCATAATATGACTGGCATGCTCCTGCTATTATTACCAGTTCATCCAGTGACTGCTGGTATTTTCTCGCTTCTTTGACTGCTTCTATGAAATATTTTGAATTCCTGTACCTTTCCGATGAATCCTTTCCCTTGGCTTCCTGCTTCTGCATACTGTCATGCCCTGTGATAATCACTATATCCGGCTTATACTCCTCCAGCAAAGCCTTTATCATCCCCGGCTGGTCTGCTTCCGGCACAAGCTTTCCTACGGCGCTGATGCCCTGTTCCTTATAATACTTCATGCTCATAGCCAGATAATCCTTATCGCCGTCTATATGAAGCACCTTACCGGGCAGCTCGAATTTGAGATATTCTTCTCTTTTGGGCAGCAGTTTTTTTGACAGGAACCCGGCCCTCCTTCCCCTGGCCTTGGTCAGCCTGCCGATTTTGCCTTCAAAGCGGTGTATCTCTTCATTCACTCTGTTCATGGGAACCTTAACGACGTCAGATTCGGGTGCATCGGCAAAAAGCCTGTAGTGCAGGCCCTTAAGGTATATGATGGTGCCTGTCTCTTTGTTGGTGACTATATCATGAACCTTGAACAGTATGTCAAAGCCATAGGACTTTCTTGCTACTATATCTCCCACCTTGATATCCATATCCCGACCCCCTGTTATTAAAGCTTACGGTTTGAAACGCAAGGAGCTTGAACCGATTTTGTATAGTTTAATACATAGTATGTGATTAAGGCTGACAAGGTGAGCAAAAAATAAAAAACAGTATTTTTTACTGTTTCAGTTTGCAGGCAAAGCTCAGAATAGGGACAACAATGTATAGTCAGAGCATACTTATACAGAAATTGTTAATGGCTCAAATCTCGCTCGACTTAGAAACAACCGTATGCGAGGCATGGAGGCCGAGCAAGCTGTCACGGTCACGGACGACCTTTGA
>Ga0116182_1002849_pt1 | contig 16613 bp, 15 predicted proteins | sample AD_UKC077_MetaG_FD_89805 | JGI IMG/M metagenome (GOLD analysis project Ga0116182, IMG submission 89805) | Active sludge microbial communities of municipal wastewater-treating anaerobic digesters from USA - AD_UKC077_MetaG | ecosystem: Engineered > Bioreactor > Anaerobic > Digestate | place: USA...
ATGCCCCCGGCAGGAATCGAACCTGCGACACCAGGATTAGGAATCCCAAAACCTTGGGCTTTACCCAGCATGATCCCTTTTGAGTAAGCACGATAAACCTTGACCCATCCACAATATCGTGGTTGATTTAATCCTATGTTGTACCATAAAATTTTATCTCGTCTGCTTACTATGTGCTTACTTTTCGTAGCCACGAGAACAAGGAAAATGCATGAAAAAGCCCGATGAGAAAGAAAACATTAAGCTTACAAAAACAGTAGTAGATGCCCTGCCCCTTCCAAGGCAAGGTCAGGTCTTTGTATGGGACTCAGAGATAAAGGGCTTCGGCGTGAGATTGAACCCGACAGGGATCTCTTACATCGCCCAAAGCCGGGTTAATGGTCAGTCGCGACGGGTCACGATAGGAAAGCATGGCCCCTTTGCACCGGATAAAGCCCGCAAGCGTGCGCTTGAGCTTCTGCGTGACATGGCAAACGGCATTGATCCGACCTTGGAAAAACGCCGCAAAAAGATCCAGAGAGTAACTCTCGAAGATGTTGTTAAGGCGTATATTAGCGACCGCGACCTGAAGGCCAATAGTATCAGGGACATTAACAAACATCTGGATAGTTCTTTCCAGGAATGGAAGGAGCAGCCCATCACCAAGATAACCCGTGATACTGTCCTGGACCGGTTCCGCGAGCTTTCCGAGAAAAGTAAGGCTCAGGCGAATCAGGGCTTCAGGATATTACGAGGCCTTATCAATTATGCACAGGCCACGTATCGACCGGGGGGCAGGCCCATCATCATAGAAAATCCTGTCAAGGTCTTAAGCGACGCTCAGCTGTGGCATGTCATTCAGCCAAGGGCACGGAAAATACCCAGTGATAAAGTGGGCATGGCTTGGAACGTACTGCAGAGCATAAAGGATACTCCTTCGGTTGAGAGGCCCGGGCACTCGATGGTCGATGCCGTGCGGTTCTGTCTCTTGACTGGTGCCAGGTGGGGAGAGGTAACGGGATTGACATGGGATCGGGTAGACCTCGAAGATGAAACGTGGTTCCTTCCGGACCCAAAGAACCACCAGCCTGTGACCTTGCCCCTGTCTTCCCATGCGCTCGAAATGTTGAAAAATAGGCCACGGATGGAGGGCAACAACTATGTTTTTAGTTCGAATAAGAGCAAGAGCGGCCGCATCGGGCCGGGAAGGTTTGTGACGAACCAAGTTTCAACGGCCCTGGGCATTGAGATTTCACCTCACGACTTGCGGCGCACCTTCCGATCGATTGCCGCCGATTGCGGTATCGAGCTTTGGAAAACCAAGCTGCTCATGAACCACAAGCTGAGCGGGGATGTAACGTTGGGAAGTTACACCGAGAAAAGCGACCTTAGATACCTGCAACCCGAGGCACAGCGAATAGGCGACTGGGTCCTGCGGCAAGCACAGATCGCATCCAATGATAAGGTAGTCGATCTGGAGCGCGCCAGGGCAGGGAAGACATAGGCAAAGCGATGTCGGAAAAGAAGAAGGACCAGAATGATTTAACCGCGCTTAAAGAACAGACAGCAAAGGCCCACCAGAAATTGATAGAGGACATCTATTCTAACAGGCCAAGGGCCGCACTTGAGGAACCGAGGCTCGAAGACGAGGAGGTCGAAGAAAATCCCTTTAAATGTCTCGACGACCAGAAACGACGAGCCTTTTTGAAGGATCATCCCATAATAGTACGAGCCATGGAGGAAACCGGGAAGTCCTTGAGGTATCTCATGAACGACCTGTCGATAGAGCCGAGCGATGAAGACCCCAGGAGTTGGGCGGTATCGCACACAATGACCCTCTGTGCCCGCACACCCGAGGAGCAAGGCAAGATGGCAAGGACCGGACTCGCGCTTCAAGAAGCGGCCTGGGTCATATGGTTCTATCGGGGCAGAGGAACCTATCAGCAGCGAGGCTGGGTGAAATCACTGATTGACAAAGCGATTATGACTCCTACCTTTGAACATGGACAGAGACTCTCTGGGCGTCGGCCTGGACAAAGATTCAAAAGAAATGAAATCTTAGATAGGGAACTCAAGAAAATACTGGACATCTTGGGGCCGGATGCCATTTTTCATAGTAGAGCTACGTGGTATGAAGGCCCTCGGAAAAAAACCGTCATAAAGGAAATCGAGAAGAAATCCTTGGATGGGGATGATTTTTTCAAGGAAGTGGATTTTGAAAATGAGACAGTATGTATCATGGTCAGGCACCGAGAGAAGGATATCCCGTTCAAAACGATACAGAATAGGCTGACCAATATTAAAAAAAATTATCGATAATATTCTTTATATCCAACTCCTTGCTGCACATCCTTGTGCGGAAATTAGTCCTTAACAAAATTTTTTGTTCCCGAAATGCGCCATGCCGGGAACCACGTCCTTTATAGTTCCCTCCAAGACGGGAGGGCGCTTTAATTTGGCACCCCCCCCAAAAAACAACATTGGAGGAAACATGGACCTACGATTAACCTTTCTCAACACCAAAGAAGCGGCACGAATCCTCAAAGTCAAGCCAAACACGATGGAAATCTGGAGGCTTAAGGGGAAAGGCCCAAAGTTTTACCGTATATCTGGGAGAACGGTCCGATACCGTTTATCCGACCTTATGGGATTCGTAGAAAATTCCGTAAGAACCAGCACCTCTGATGAGGGGGATTCGTGATGGGCGCCCACAACCAATACACACAAACACCGGACCCCAAAAAAGCACCCCGAGCCAAGCTCAGCAGGAGAAAGGCTATTCGCGAGCTATGTCTGGATTGTTCGGCATGGAGCACCAAGGAAGTATCGCAATGTGCGATGACCAAGTGCCCGCTCTACCCTTACCGGATGGGGAAGGGAAAACAGAGTCCGACGGCAAGGAATAAAGCAATACGAGCTTACTGCCTTTTTTGCTGCATGAACCAGCCAAAAGAGGTCCGACTTTGCCCTTACGCGGGCTGCCCTCTTTTCCCATTCAGGATGGGTGGATCGAGTAGTCAGGATGCCTCTCTTTCTCAAAAAAACGACATATACGGGGGTAATTCCGAGGACCGCGCAGGGGACGAGGATGATTCCCTTATGGGAGACAACTATGAGGTGTCCTGATACCCTCAAAACGGCGCGCGAGCGACGAAAGTGGTTGGAAAGAGAACTGCCGTTGTCCTCTGAAATACAGCGCTCGGAAGCATACCGGGCGCTCTCTGATAACACCAAGATTATATTGATGCTGATGCTACACAAGAATCGGCGTCACGGGAGGGGCAGATGAAGGCCCCCGACCCGAAAGTGCTCAAATCGAAAGGCTGGTATCATGAGCGCGACTTGCGGATGACCCAGGAGATGCTGCGGTCAGAAGCGTTTATCTCTATGACGCGCATTTCCGTGTATGTCCTGCTGCTGCTCCTTTCCCGGCGGACGTGGAGCTACGAGAGAAAAGGCCGCAAGAGAATACCTGTTTTTCAAACAACCGGGCTTAAGTTTCCGTACACCGAGGCGGAGGCATACGGTATCGGGAAAAGGCAGTTCAGGCGGTGCATCATCGAGCTCGTCGAGCACGGTTTCATTGAGATAGAAAGACAGGGCGGCCAGTTCCACGGCCACCGGGAGTGTAACGAATACACCCTCATCGATGACTGGAAGTTCTACGGCACCCCTCAGTTTACCCCACGGACAGTACCAAAGGGCGTGTGCTTCAGCGATTCTCTGGCCCGATACAACAGGGCTAGGGCATCCAGGAAAGCACGAGGCTCGGCAGAAGAAAATATATCCGAGTGTCGTGGGAGACAACCGAGCCATTGTCATGAACGACAACCGAAGGTGCAAAAGTCATGAGTACAGGGGTGGCGTGAATGACAACCGAGAAAAATGCACCCAGAATCGGCAAGACAAGCTCACACGCCTGTTTAGGGCGTGTGAGCCCAATGAAGTCCATAAATCCCCAATGGTTGTCATGTGCGACAATACTATCTAGAAAGCCAGGGGTAGGGGGTAATCTTTCTCGTCTCACAGCCAAAGAACGGGAAGGGATAGAGCGTATACCCCGCAGGCGGAAGTCACGGGGTCTCCAGTCCAAAAGGCTGGAGACCATGGAAGTCCAGGCCTGCATAGGAAGCGAAGTGGTCCCCGGACAGACACGCCTGGAATCAGGCTATCCCATTCATTGCGACCTCGAATCCCCAGGAATGCCGGTATCGCTTGGGCAGAAGCAAGAGAGCCGGTGGGGTCTAAGGATTTAACGAAGGAAAAGAGACAGGAAACAGAAGATTAGGAGCAGGAAGGCCAGAATCTCAAAAATTCATCTTACACAACTGGAGGAAAAACAAATGCATCGCTATGAATTTCACGAGATTGCGGCTTTATTTCCCATGATGGACGACAAGAAGTTGGCCGAGTTGGCTGAGAGCATTGCTTCTCAAGGATTGCTCATGCCCGTCGTGCTCTTTGGGGGGAAAATTCTTGACGGGCGCAACCGCTACCTGGCCTGTCAGCAGGCGGGGGTAGAGCCCAGGTTTGTCAATTTTGAGGGTGATAATCCCTGGGAATACGTGTGGTCTACCAACGCCGAGAGACGGCACCTGACCGACGGACAAAAGTATCTGATATGGCTCAAGAAAAATGAGTTGAGCACAGAGTGGGAAGCGAAGAGGCGGTTCATACGAGATGAAGCGAACCTCAAGAGGAGTGAGGCCACCAGGGGGCAACCAAGAAGCGAAGACGGCACGCGGCTGGTGTCAGGTGGCGGTACCGATAGTACCGCCACCTGTGGTGGGCATCCGTCCCGTCAGCTAAAGGCCGAGGCATCGAAGACGAACCGGGGCGCTGTTGCAAAGGGTGACGTGCTCTATACCAAGCGTCCCGACCTGGCAGAGAAGGTCATAGCCGGGGCGGTGAGTATGGAAGCGGCCCTGCGCGAGGTCAAGAATGAAGAGGTTGTAAGGCAGCTTGAGGATATCAAGGGGCGCGAGGCCAAGCAAGCCTGCGGGGTCTATGACGCCATCGTTATCGACCCGCCTTGGCCTATGACCAAGATTGACCGGGATGTACGGCCAAACCAGACCGCCTTTGATTACCCGGTAATGAGCATCCAAGAGTTGGAAGGATTAAAGATCCCGGCTGCGGGTAACTGCCACGTATGGCTGTGGACCACGCATAAATACATGAAAATGGCGTTTCATCTCTTGGAAGTATGGGGGTTGAGGTACGTCTGCACGTTTGTATGGCATAAACCAGGCGGTTTTCAGCCGTATGGACTGCCTCAATATAACTGCGAATTTGCCCTGTATGCCAGGAAGGGAAGCCCAAAGTTCATTGACATAACCGAGTTCTTCACTTGCTTTTCCGCTGCACGCGGGCGGCACAGCGAGAAACCGCTCTCATTCTATGAGACTGTTCAAAGGGTGACGGGGGGAAGAAGGCTCGATATGTTCTCGCGCCGGAAGATTGAGGGTTTTGACGGGTGGGGGAACGAGTCATGACCTGGGCCTACGACAAGCGCTTAACGGACAGGTTCTTGCCGGAGATAAAGGCCATTTTGGGCAGGTATCTGATTGAGGAGCCTCCCGCTTGGGAAGACCAGCAGCACAACACCGATCTCACGGTTTTAGGGCTAGGGCTCTTGAGGGTGAGTGTCAGGGTCAGGAGCGTACAGTATTTGTTCCGGTACGGGAATGAGATCACCTTTCGCACATCGAGGCCCAGTGGTGCCCGCACCGAGCTATCAAAGATAATAGGGGGTTGGGGGAATTATTTCTTTTATGGGTTTGGAACAGATGATGCCAGGCTTGTATTGTGGACCTTATGTGATTTGGAGGTATTCCGTCTGTGGTATAGTGAGCGGCTCTACAGGGGGGAACATCCCGGCAAGAAGCAGCATAATGGCGATAACTCAAGTAGTTTTCTTGCCTTTCGGTTCGATGAATTGCCTGCGGAATTCATAATCGCGCGATCATCTGGCGGGAGTTTTGACCCAAGATGAGCAGAGACCAGGACGTGTGGCTTGCAAAGCACACCTTTTTTTGTGAGCGCCTGCGGTGCCGTATGACCCCTGAATACTGCAGGTTTTTACAAGGGCTCTACTCAGAGAGCGAGAAGATTCCGCTGGCGGTATGGATGGATGCGTGTTCAGGCCGGAAGAAGGTCTTGGCGAACATCCGGCGTCCTGCCGCGTGCGCCACCTGCCCAAGGCGAGAAAAAGGTTAGCTATAAAAGGCCCCATTCCACCCCCCGTTGGCTCGTGGCGATAATCTTGGCCGGGTATTTTGCCCCACGTACGCGCGTGCGAGGGACGTCTACCAGGCTGAAGCGAGATTCACGGGGGATACCAAGCGCGAGGGCAAAGAACGTCGCGGGACCGATAGGCCTGCGACATGCGGCGGCATCCGTCCCGTCAGCTCAAGACAGAGTCGTTGAACGCGACCTGACCACCGTCAAGAAAGGTGTTTGCCGAGTGGACAGAGAGGAAGGCAACCTCATGTTGAGAAATGATGAGACTTTGATGGTGGTGTAGGGGCCACTGAGAGAAGAGCATCTTTGAAGGATGTTGAGGTTTTCATGTTAAAGAGCCAGTCAGGTCAGGGGTGAGGCATCCTGAAGGAACCTGAAGCCTTAGCGCATACTGGCATCACCATGCCTGAAATACCCTATGAGATTTTGAAGGCTTACACCTGTGATCTGAACTCCTACCCAGGCAAGCTCTTGGTCGAGCACGACAAACTCTTTGGACGGCAGAAGTGGCTCCGGTCGTTGAGATATGGGATGGCGATGTATATAAGTGTAAACATCGTCAGCCCTTACGTGGCGGGTGTTACGAAGTCGTCCCTCATCCGGAAGGCCGCAGACGAGCCGCTCTCAACGAGGATGTCGAGCAGGAAGAAAACCGCTTGCCGGATATCAGGGTTACGCTTCAGTTTCAGGGGTCTTCCATATATATGCCTTTGCAGCAGGACTTCTAGAAGAAGACCGTATCGGTTTTCGCTAGCATTGCCTGGGGATTTCCACGCTTTAAGAAATTTGCGATATGGACGAAGGCTTCTGGAAGCGATTGCTCGCCAATCTGATAGAGGAAGCATACGTAACTATCGAGCACTATAGATGAAGGTGGCAAATCTCGGAAAAGAGTGTCAATGTGGTTGGCATAGCCCTCTAAGCTTTTCCAATGCCTGACATTTTCTTTCCACCCTGAGATGAGAAAAATAGCAGACAATATCTCACTGCCGAACGGATGTTCATCATCAAGCCCCTCGACCCAATTCGCTTTTCTTATTCCATCGGCAAACAGGCCCCACAAATACCAGTAGTGTGCCGTATTCGGTCTACTGGCCTCGATTCCTGTCAGGCCCAAGACAATATAATGAATTTCGCGGGGATGTTGTTCAATCGCATCTAACACGGGACGCAAAGCCTTAAGCGCAGAAGCCGATGTGGTTTGCATAACGAAACGTTGCAGTAGTTCTGACAAAGCAGCTTCGGCTTCGAAATTTCGTTCACGTCGATGCGTGCCATTATCATCTGTGTCCCACCAGCCGACAAGTGTTCGGCTGACTCGCGCAAAAGCATCGACAGCCATAGGGTCTTCCGGAACTTGACTAAGAATCGCAAGCATTCTGCCGATGGCTTGAGCCCCATATCCTTCAGAGATATCCAATTTACTGAACGCATCTTCATCGATTGCTTCTTCTTGCCAGAACTGCTGACGTACGGTGGTTGCGGCCTTTTTGATAATTTCTTCAAAGCTAAGTTGCTGCTCGTATATCTGTCTCTTTTTAATCACCCACTCATGATCGACGAGGGTGGCCTCAGTTGCAATTGCATTAACACAACGCAGTGCCGTGGCTCGATCGACAGCCCAGAACTGGTCGTCGATGCCCCATGTTGCGTACCACCGAACTTCTTCGATTGGGTGAGTGAGCGCAGTCGCGAGGGCCTGGCGAACGCAGATCGATTGTTCCTCGGTTAGCGGTTTGTGAAGCAGCAATGGGACTGTCGAAGCGCATGAACGATCGGCTGCCATCGGGAACCTTTGCATGCGCTCGACATGTTCCCACTGATCGGATTCACGGAATATCTCGGAACAGACTACGGCAATGCACCAATCACGCTCATCGACAGACATCTCTTCCCAATGGTCGCGAACGCAGACAGCAGCAACAATACCAGGTCCGTGTCTACTACCACCAGCTTGCTCAGTCTCGCGGTCCATTGTTTGAGCCTCGACTAGCTTTTCCTTCCACAGAGACGGGTTATGATTTCCGTTCTCATGTTTGAATGCTTGAAGGCCCCATACCAGTATGCTGAGCCGGGCATTCATTGAACTGGATTGGGCCGCACTCTTGTCCACCATCGCCTGAACATCCGGGTCCGGAGGCTTAGGCTCAAATTTAATATATGGTTTTGTAGACTCGCTGGTACCACCTCCTTTATCAAGATTCTCTTGGATATTCGTGTCAATGACTGTGTACTGGCGCAGGTCCATACGATGAATAGCAAGGCGCCAAATCAGATCACTCTCATCCTGCTCTGTGTTTGGCGGTAGTTTTGCCAGGTGCTGGTCGAGAATAGCGTGCACACGCAAAAAAAAAGGTCCAGTTTGAAGGTTGAGGATCGCAGCTTCCAGATCTTGTCCTCGGTGCGGTAAATTGTTCGCATCTTGGCGCTCTGAGATATGTATTTTGTAGTCTACCCTGAGATTGGGAAACATACCCGTCAATGCAGAGGCCTGAGACTCGCCTGCCATACGGTGGCGATCGAACATTATGTATTCGGGCGCGCTAAGAAGAATCAGCAGCGCCTCGCCGGAAGCATGTGGATATGCAGTGGCGACACTAGCCACAACCCCAGCCAGCACTGCCGATTCGCTTCGGCGTAGGATATCAACCAAAAGATCATCCAACTGAGTGGGATATTTCCTCGCGTATTCAAGAAGCCACTTTTCCAATGCCATCAACAGGGATTGAAGCACATAGGGACCTACCGATGTACCTCGGTACAAGTTCCAGAGCCTCGGATTTCCCCATTGCTTTTTGGTGGTTCCATCAGCAAAGGTCAACTCGATTTCCCATGCGGGCTCAAGCGGGTCATGCACGCGAGGATGAGCGTACCAGTAAGCGCTGTGGTTGAAGATTCTAATATAGAAGTCGAGTGCCTTCCGGGGATGATATTGTAGCAGAAAGATCCAGGGGCCGCGAAAAGCGCTCGCAGGAAAAAAGTCATGACGAAGGCTTTCTTTAACCCCGAAATAATGACCAAGACCCAGCGAACTTAAGGATCTTTCTTCTGGAAGATCACTTTCTGAGATAAGCAGGTAGTCTATTGCCACTGATATAAAAAGATCCGGCAGGTCTCTCGCTGCTTGCATGCCATCAATGGTGCTAAAGAGAATTTCACGGAAATCTTCAGCGACGCGATCACGTTGCTGTCTTTCCTTTACAGTGCCACGCAGAATAGCCTCGAAACGAACTGCGTCTGCCTTTGGAATCTTCGCGATCACCTTGAGCGCACGCTTACGCAACTCTTCTGACCTAAAGTAGTCCAAGCTGTGATAGCCAAAGCCTGCCAAGATGGAATGGGCGATGCCAGCTACAGCCTCTGCACCATCGATTTCCGGTTCCTTACTGCTGACACTGCGGGCCGCATCTTCAATCAGGCCAAGAAGAAGTGGACGATCTTGTGGTGCGAAGCTATCAATCCTGCTGTATACTATTTTCAATATGATCGCCCATGCTGGGCCATCAGGCACGTTGAATACCGATCCATGGCCTGCTGCCCCTGCCAACCAAACAGGTGTTTTCAAACATGCAACACGAAGCACCTGAATCATACGTTTGAGGATGGCCTTATCATTCCCCCAGAGTTGGGATTCATGCCTTATGAGGAACGCTGACACTGATGGTGCCATCAGAAGAGATACAATCGTATCATCACGGAACTGTGAGCTGATTTCGGTTTCAAATATTGCGGCCCTGAACAGGCGGTCTGCATCATCGTGGTTTCGTTCGATGAGTTCGGCGATCCACTTACGGTAAGAGCGGCGAATAGCAGGGTGTGTGCCTATTACGGCAGACAGGTCTTTAAACGATTCTTTGTACGTGAGGTGTTGCTCATCAAGCCATTTCAAGATCGCCCAATCCTCAAGGACATCATGTGCAGGTGCGACAAGGGACGGATTCTCCTCAGAGGACACGATAAGAGAATCTTGTCTCTGAGCGTCTAAAACCGTAGGGTCTAAATCATTGCACATGACATAAGCAGAGAGTGCCCGCGCGCGACGAACCGCAATTTCCTGAAAGACCTCTTCACGGCGTCGCGCCATCCCGGGTAGAGCGCTCATCTCGGCTCTTACGATTTGCCGCCAAAAGAGATCCCGGAATTCGCGCTCGCTCTCAGGAACAGGGCGTTCTTCAGACCAAGATATTTCGAGCGCTTTATCAATGAAGTAAGGGTTACGCAATACTTCTCGCAGGGCAGGATTCTTTAAAGGGCGTACAAGCACAGGAAGAGCCTCTTCGATCTCTGATAATTCTGAGTCTTCCAGAGGTGGCACGCCCACAATAGTGTGATTGATTCCTGCGGGCTGCAGAAAGCTAGCACGCACTAAATCAGTCGAATAGTCCCTGCAGGTGAGTATGAGGTACATGCTACTGTCTTGTGCAACCATGCACATGAGATCGCTAAAAGCATCACGTGTTGTCTTTTCGAGAAGACGCTCGACACTTTCGATAAGAATTACCTTGCGGCCTTGAGCCGCAAGAATCGCAGATAGAGCTTGAGCGTTTCCAGGAATCTGCCCTGCTTGTAGCGTCGCGTCAATGTGTGCCTGCGCGAATTCCTCTACCCGAAAGCCAAAGACGAAGTGGTCCTTCAAGAGAATCGTGACCGTATCCTTACCTATCACGGACTTTCCACTACCCGCAGGGCCGGATACGATCACCACCTTGGCGGTCTCTAATTCATCGAGCACCTTCTGGACGAGAGCGGCACGTTGCAAGTGGAAGCCCTGACCTATCGTCGGACGGATTCTGCTAAGGACAGGCGCGGTATGGCCCTTGAGTGCATTCAAGATGCGCCGTTCGTGCATGTCGAGCGACCCATGGCGTTGTAACAGATCATCGGGCAAATCGGCACGGCAAAGACTACATGCTTGTGGTATCGCATAACTCGCGCAAACCAGTAGCGAGTTCCACGTGGTGGATGCGATATCCAAGGCATTACCTTCCGTTACCGTGTGAGCCAGAAGGTTCTTGATCTGGGCTTCGGTCTGCCGTGTGGATGTATGAAGGTCCAGACTGAGCACATATAGTAGACGCAAAAACGACCAGAGATCGGCTGCCTTGACAGTATCACCTTCTAGATCGGCTATGATCTTGCAGAGATCTGCACAGTACTCGACCGACTTCTTCGATATAAAGCCCTTCGTGGTCAGTCGGTGCTCAAATTCTGCACCGTCACGGGCCGCTCTGGCACAATCGAGAAGCCCTACGAAGTTCTCAAGAAGAGTATTGGCGCCACGCTGAGTCACAAGTACAAGCCGGTCATCCGCCGCAGAGAAGTGATCCGTACTCTTGAAGTCCTTCCAGAAATCTGCAATGGCCTTTCTGCATTCGTCGTTCACTGAACTTATGGTGAAGTTTTTTTTAACCTGTCCTATGAGTTTCTGATCAGTTCTTCCTGGGCGCTCGCAAGCAACCAGAAAGTCATCGGTATTCCACCCCAGGTGCTCTGTCTGGAAGCAGACCTCCTTGACGGTCGTCTCGATCAGAATTGGCGGAATACCACCCACAAGCAGTTGTGCGAGCCAGTATGCCGCAACATGTTGTTCGAAGATGTTCCCGGCCCCACCTGTGGAAGCAGAACTTGAAGTGCGTTGTTCAGTCAAACAAACACCCCTTTAAAAAATCGAAAAAGCCTTTCTTGCCAGGTTCTCTTGCCCAGAGTCGCACATCGAAACATCAGGCGCACAGGACCTTGTTTCCCCTTTCATTTCATGCCACCACTGCCGATCCATAGTACGGTGAAGGCACTGTGGGATATACACGGTATACATGCCGATAGACCTCTTCTGCGCGGGCCTGCACGTCTTGATCGGTGTACTGATTCACAGGGAGCCCGGTCGAGTCATTCCAGAGAAAATCATGGATGGCCTGGCGAACGGCATCGCGCGTAGCCTCCTTATCCCGCCAGTGGTCGATTCGCAGTTTGTGTTCTTTGATCGTCTCAAGCAGTTCCACGGCGATAGCCTTGATGCGCCTGATCTCAGGGGCCGACAGATCAGGCTTTTTTAAGAGGTCGAATACGGCCAGTGATTCCTCGTCAAGGCCTTCCCGTACGGCGCGGTTTTCTTCCTCGTTCATATCACTAACGAATCGCAACAGGTCCTCGAACGTTTTCTCGATGGTCACCCTGTCCTTCTCGCGGTTATACTCGGCTATGATCCCTTCATAATGCCTCTGAAAGTCGGTGCGCAGCGGGTTCTGCTGAAGCAGTCGCTCAAGACGCTTTTCGATGACCATTTTGAGATTCTGTACGGTGGTCCGCTTGGCAGGGCTGCGTTCGAATTCCTTGCGTAGCCTGTCGAAGTCGATCCTGCTGATATCGTAAGGCTTGAGATCCTCACCCACACAATCCGGCATGGTTTCTATCGCCTCATCAACCACGCGGTGCAGTTGCCGGATGATGTCGGTGATGTCCGCCTTCTCTCGGTCCTGCTGAAGGCTCTTATAGACGATGTTTATTGCGCTGTAATCTCCGCGATAGGGGTTGACACCCTCGACCGTAATGCACGCCTTGAACTTCGTGAACACCGCCCGGCACATCACCTCGAAGCGTTTGCGAGTCTCGTCGTTCTCGTTGGCCGCCTCTTTTGCAGCGAGAATGGCCGCATTCCTGGCAAATCCCGTCAGGGTGATAATATCGTTTAAAGACGCGCCCCGCTTAGTCAGGAATTCCCGCACAAACGCGATTGCCTCGGCCAGATCGGCCAGCAGCTCTTCTTCCGGCTTGGCGGGTTCAGTTTCGCCGCCTTTACCGCCGCGACCGCCATCACCAGTCCCCGCAAATGTCGCTAAGGCCTTTCTAAGGTTTTTGAGTACGCCGCAGTAATCCACGATCAGCCCGTTGTTTTTTCCTTCGTTCACGCGGTTTGCCCGTGCGATAGCCTGCATCAGTGTGTGCGCCTTGAGAGGCTTATCCAGATACAGCGTCGAGAGGCTCGGCACGTCAAAGCCCGTCAGCCACATCGCACAGACGATGGCGATGCGAAACGGGTGTTCTTCTTCCTTGAATGCATTATCCAGCTCCATAGATTGCATGTCGTGGAACTGGGGCTTTTTCCTCATTTCCTCTGGAAGATCCATTCCGTCCTTGATCAGGCGGCGGTGCACCGTGATGTCCAGGCTCCACTTGCGGAACTTCTCCACTTCACCTTGCTCTTCACTGACAACAACCGCTATGCGACTCTGGCGCATCCACTCGATCTGGCGACGCAGATGCTGTTCTTCCTGCTCGTCTGCTGCCGATGGCAGCGCCGCTTCCAGCTCGGCGATCCTTTCATCCCAGTATGTAACGATAAGGTCGTACATCCGCACGCAGGTGATCTTGTCGATGCACACGAGCATGGCCTTGCCGGTTTCCCACGCCTTTGAGTAGTGCTGCACGAAGTCCCGCGCCACCTGGTCCAGCCTTTTTCGGCCGTGATGATATGGTAATCGCGCTTGAGCTCTTGCTCAAGGCGCTGCTCCACGTCGATATCATTTGTTTCCAGTTCTTCAAGCTTCTCTGCGATCCTCTCGTTCAGATCACCCACCGACACACCGAGCTTATCACCCCGTGCTTCGTAGTACAGGGGAAGCGTGGCATGGTCGTCTACCGCCCGCTTGAAGTCATAGGTCGATACGTACTCCCCGAACACTCGCCTGGTGATCTCGTCGTCCTTGAACAATGGCGTTCCGGTGAACCCGATATAGCTGGCGTTCGGCAGGGCATCTCGCATATTCAACGCCAGCATCCCGTACTGCGTGCGGTGTGCCTCGTCCGTGATGACGATCACATCATCACGCGGGGTGTAGCCGATATCCGGGTCTACTTTCTGATTGAACTTTTGGATCAACGAGAAGATGTACGACTTGTGCTGGGACAGAAGCTGGCATAGATGCTCGCCATTGCTCGCCCGGCAGGGATCCTTGTCATTGTTCACCACGCCGCAACCGGCGAACGTTTTGTATATCTGCGTATCCAGGTCATCGCGGTCGGTCAGCACGAGAAATGTGAAGTTTCCGCCTAGCTTGCGATGGATTTTTCGCGTGAACATCACCATCGAGTAGCTTTTTCCCGCCCCTTGGGTGTGCCAGAACACGCCCAGCTTGCCGCCTCGGCTCTTGCGGTCACAGACTGCCACGATGGCCCGGTTGACGCCCAGATACTGGTGATTACGGGCCAGAATTTTCTTTGTCTCACCGGTAGAGTCATCGAAGAGGATGAAATTCTCTACCAGGTCCATGAAGTTCTTCTTGTCGCACACGCCTTTGAGCAGCGTTTCCATGTCCACAACCCCGGGCTCTTCCTCAGCCAGTCGCTTCCACTCGTGAAAATGCTCGAACCGACTGGTTATCGAGCCGAGCTTCGCGTTTACGCCGTTGGCCAGAACGATGAGCGCGTTGTGGTGGAACAGGTGCGGAACCGTGTCTTTGTAGTCCAGGAAGTTTTTCTCGTAAGCGGTGCGGATGTCTTTGTAGACGTTTTTGAGTTCCATGAATAAAAGCGGCAGGCCGTTTACAAACCCGATGATGTCTGCCCTGCGACGGTACAGGTCGCCCCGCACCCACAGCTCTCGCACGCAGAGGAAGTCGTTGTTCGTCGGCTCACCGAAATCGAACACCTTAAGACGCTGGCGCTCTCTCTGACCCTTGTCGTTGCGGAAGGCCACCTGAACACCATCACGGATCAGGTCGTACTTTTCCTTGTTCATTGCCACGAGCGACTGTGTTGCAGCTATTGCTACGATCTGCCTCACCGCGTCATCGTACGCCGCCTCAGGCAGTCCCTTATTCAGCTCAACCAGCTTGGCTCGCAGAATCCGGGTCAGCACCACATCCCGATCAGACGAGCGCCCGAGCAGGCTGTCCGGTCCGAAGTCCTCGTTGTTGTATGCATACACCGAATCCCAGCCGAGCTGATGTTCCATATATTCGGCGGTGGTCTTCTGGACGAGGTTATCTTCGGTATAGGCCGTCATCTTTCCTCCCACAGGCGGGAGAGAGGCACTGCGTACAGACTCTCGCCAAAGGGAACCACGGCATCCCCGTCATACAATACCACACCGGCAACAAGGCGTGCGCCCACGGCATTTTGCAGCTTACGCAGACCCCTGAAGTCGGCGGAGGAAACGGTCGCTGCGGCCTTGACTTCGACACCGGTAAGTTTTCCGCCTGACTCTAACACTACATCCACTTCATCCCCATCCTTGTCGCGGAAATGATGAAATGCAAACGGCTCTTCATGCCAACTGGCCTGGCGTCGCAATTCCTGATAGACGAATGTTTCCAACAGCTGCCCGTACAAGGTGCGATCTGCCCACAGGGCGGCGGCGTCCAGCCCGAGCAGAGCACATGCAAGCCCGGTATCGCCCAGATGCACCTTCGGCGTCTTGATCAGGCGGCTCAGCCGGTTGCTGTGCCAGGGCGGTAGTTCTTCGAGCAGAAAGATCCTAGCCAACAGCGTCATGTAGTCGCGAATCGTGGGTCTGCTTAATTGAAAAGGCGCGGACAGGTCGGTCACGTTCAGGAGATGCGCCGTCTGTCCTGCGGTCAAGGCCAACAGGCGAGGCAGTGCATCCAGGGCGCTGATGCGGGCCAAGTCTCGGACATCGCGTTGCACCAGGGTGTCGATGTAATCGCGATACCAGGCAGCACGTCGTCGGGCGGTTGCACGCACCAGAGCAGCCGGATACCCGCCCGCTACCACACGCTCTGCCAGGCCCTGGCCCATCCTCTGGCCGGATACGTCCGCCTTGAACCCTTTTGTAAACAACCGGGACAGAAAGTGGGAATCTTCTCCGGCAAGTTCCACCTGGGAAAGCGGATGCAGCCGCAGAAGATCCATTCGCCCTGCCAGGGAATCCGCCAGCTTGGGCACCAATAGGACATTGGCTGAACCGGTCAGTATAAAGCGTCCCGGTTCACGCCTGGCGTCCACCGCCGCCTTCAATGAGGTGAACATCTCCGGCACCCGCTGCACCTCATCCAGGATCACCCTGGCGGGCAGTTCGGCGACATAGCCCACCGGGTCGGCCTGGGCGGAGGCTCGCTGCACATCGTCATCAAAGCTGAGATATGAAAACCCCGCCTCATCCCCCACCAGGCGCGCCAGCGTGGTCTTGCCGCACTGGCGCGGACCATGGATCAGCACCACCGGGGAATCGCTCAATGCCTCTATCACGCGCGGCATCAGATATCGTGGGGATAAAGTATTCTCACTCATGGCGACCAATTGTAGATCTTTTTCCGTCTAATTGAAAGGTTATTAGCGTCCAATTGAAACTATTGATCCGTCCAAATGAAAGCAACATCATCGCTGCCGGGGCGTGGATTGACGCTCTTATGGGATGAAGCGCTGAGAGAACAGGG
>Ga0116182_1002857_pt1 | contig 16580 bp, 17 predicted proteins | sample AD_UKC077_MetaG_FD_89805 | JGI IMG/M metagenome (GOLD analysis project Ga0116182, IMG submission 89805) | Active sludge microbial communities of municipal wastewater-treating anaerobic digesters from USA - AD_UKC077_MetaG | ecosystem: Engineered > Bioreactor > Anaerobic > Digestate | place: USA...
ATTCTTTCATATTTAAAAGGGTCTTCAACATTCCCGCAACTTGTTCTTTGCTTGCATTACCATTACCAGTGATTGCCATTTTAATTTTTTTCGGCGAGTATTCAGTAATCGGAACATCTCGATAAAGAGACGCCGCCATTGCAACACCTTGTGCACGTCCCAGTTTCAGCATCGATTGTACGTTTTTTCCAAAAAATGGTGCTTCAAGCGCCACTTCATCCGGATGAAATTCATCAATTAACGATAAAGTTCGCTCAAAAATATATTTAAGTTTTGTGGCGTGATTGGGATATTTCTTTAAAATCAGTTCGTGCATAGAAATCATTTCTATTTTATTTCCTTTCACTGAGATAAGTCCGAAACCCATGATGGTGGTTCCAGGATCGATTCCTAAAATTATTTTTTCTGTTTGCACCGTACAAAAATAATTGGTTTACTTTAATAAACTGCGAGAAATATGCTTATTTATTTAATTTTTGCTAATTTTGCTTCAAACCACTTCGATATGTTTCGCATTATTTCGTACGTTCTTTTCGGTCTTTTTTTATGCTTGATGGTTGCGTGTGAATCGCAGTCGCTGAATTCGTCGGCTTCTAATGGTAGTTCTAAATCCATTCCACTTCAAAATACTATTGTCTATCTTTTTTTTGAAATGGAAGCAACCTCAGCTGGAGGAGAAAAAGTGACGCATACCGACACAAAAATTGCGGAAGGAACTTTAAAAAGCAGTTCCGTTGAAAATAAAGAAAATATCCCTGGAAATCTGCTGATTACTATGCTCGGAAAAGACGGCGGAATTATAGAAGAACGAATCATTGAAGATCCATTAAATCCAGTTTTGGAAGTTTATGCCGAAGAAGGATTAAATAAAGCCAAAGTCAAACTGAAAAAGGCAGATTTTAGTGTAAGATTTAATCAAAAAGGAACGATTACTTCTGTGAAAGTTGAGAAATTAACGATCAATTCAAAAAACAATTTACTAACCATTAAACTTTAATACCGATGAAAAAAATTCTACTTTTCTTACTATTGAGTCAGTTTTGCTACTCACAGGTTTTTGAAACCAAAGCAATTATTGAGAATGGACCAAGAGACAAACGAATCAATATGGTCGTGTTAGGAGATGGCTTCACCGCAAGTCAACAAACTGACTTTATTACCAAGGCAACCACTTTGGTTAATTACGTTTTCAGTAAAGCTCCGTACGCGCAGTATAAAAATTATTTTAATGTATATGCGGTCAAAGTGATCTCTGCAGAATCGGGCATTAAACATCCTGGAACAGCAACCGATGTAACTGAGCCGGTTTTTGCCGTAAGTAATCCAAATAATTTTTTGGGAACAACTTTCGATGTTGGTGTTCACCGATGTGTTTATTCAAATACAACGAATAAAGTGACCGGTGTTTTGGCAAGTAATGTTCCGGATTTTGATATTGCATTTGTTTTAGGAAATTCACCTGAATACGGAGGTTGTGGCGGAACATACGCGTTTTTATCCAACCATCCTTCAGCGCCAGAAATTTTGGTGCATGAATTGGGGCATTCTTTTGGGAAGTTAGCAGATGAATACTGGTTCTCCGGAACGGGAGAGTCTCCCAACAAAACGAAAGACAATAATACAGCAACCAACCGATGGAAAAACTGGGTTGGCTCCAATTCTGTGGGGATTTTTCCCTACGAAGAAAGTCCTACTTGGTTTAGGCCTCATCAAAATTGCGAAATGCGTTATCTGAATCGTCAATTTTGCTCGGTTTGTTCACAGCAATTGATTGAGCGAGTTCATTCTATACAAGATCCAATTGATTCATTTACGCCAAGTAATGCTGCAGCAATTAATCTAAGCGCTCCAATTACCTTTAAAGTAAACGAGATTTTGCCTATTCCAAATACTTTGCAAAATACTTGGTCTTTGAATGGGACATTGTTGCCAGAAACTTCAGATACGACAACAATTAGTCCTGCAAGTTTCAACTTGGGAACGAATACAGTGCTTTTTTCAGTGGTAGATAACAATAGTTTATTAAGGGTTGATAATCATTCCTCGCTTCATGTAGGAACAGTTTCTTGGACCGTAACTAAAACACTAGGTGCGATTAACGTAAATGCAACACAAAGAAATTTTACGCTTTTTCCTAATCCTGTGAAATCACAAATATTCATTAAGGATCAAAATAAAAGTTTGAAAAATATTACAGTTGAGATTCTCGACGCTTCTGGTCGAAGTTTACGAAATCCCAAAGTTCAGGTTTTAAGTTCAGGTGAGGTTTCTGTAGATGTTGAAGGACTTTTACCTCAAAATTATTTTATTAAAGTATATGAAGATAAAGCTTTAATTCTGACCCAAAAGATCATTAAAGAATAATTGATTATCATCGTAAAAAATCCGAAGTCTCCTTGAGATTTCGGATTTTTTTTTATCAACTCTGAAAAAAGTGGTCTTTAGAAAAGTGGTGCGTTTTCAATTCATCATTAGAGGTGATTTTTGACGAATATTTTGGGTCCAAAAAAACCGCCAGTTTCCTAGCGGTTTCATCATTAAAAAAAATACAATTTTATTTCATCATGAACTTTGTGCTGTTTGTTTTGCCGTTTGCTTCGTAATTAATGATGTACATTCCGGCAGGATGACCGCTGAACTCGATTTCATTGGTTTTGATATTTCCTTTTTTGATGGTTTTTCCGGACATATCGTAAATGCTGTAATTACCAAAAGATTTGCTGGTGTTGCTGATCAATTTGATTCTACTATCAATCTTGCTGTAGAAAACGATATTTGCTGTTTCATTCATATTGTCATTCACCGCTAAAGTAGGCGTTTTAGATTTCAAGCCAGTGATGATTGCAGAAACTTCTCTGATTGCAGCTGGAGAACTTGCGCTTTTTCTTAGATAAAGAATATAATTCGATCCATCTGTTCCACCAGCAGGAATAACGGTTTGTTTGAAGTTATCTACATTGTTTTGAAACCAATTAGTACCAAGTGTTGCTACATCCGTTTTCGTAGCCATTGTAAATTGCTTGTATGTTGAGTTTTGTATAAAAGGTGTGGATCTTCTGAATTTAATATCAAAATTGTAAACTAATCTGCTTGCAGTAGGATCCACTCCATTAGCAGCGGTTTGAATTGTACCTTCGTTATCTGTCCAACAAATAGATGCTTTGATTTCCCCGGTTCCAGAACCAGTTCCACCGTCAAAGTTGCTTATAGATATTTCGCTAACTGAATCATTTGCAGGGTTATTCGTGAATGTGTGCATTCTTGCTTTACCATTTGTCTTATCGTCTTTGATGATTTGAGCAGCTCGTTCGATGTTTAAGATTCCCCATCCAAATTTTAAATCAGGTCCTGGATTTCCAGCATCATCTGCAGAGTGCAACATAAGTGCTTTTAGCATTGAAGCTTTCATGTACTTATTATTTAGAGAGTAATAATATTGTTGTAAAAGCAATCCTGAAGCTGCTGCAGCCGGAGAAGCATAAGAGGTTCCACTAGAATCTGAACCATCTCCGCTGTAAGAAGTGTCACCTGATGCTACGGATGAATTTATTCCCGTTCCTCTTGCTACAACATCTGGTTTTACTCGTCCGTCGTCGGTTGGTCCAAAGTTGCTGTAATCAGACATTGACCGATCTGCATTTACTGCTCCAACGGTAATTACATTTTTAGCAGCAGAAGATCCTGTGATCACATCATAACCTTGTAATGCTCCGGTTTTTCCGCTTCTGTTAGAAGCTTGCTCATTTCCTGCTGCAACAAATGGCAAATAAAAAGGGGCATTTTTGGTTATCGCATCCCATTCGTTTGCGGTATCATTATATGCGCCAAAAGTCCACTGTGCCTGTGTTGGTCCGTTTCCTAGTCCATAAGAGTGGTTAGAAATTAAGAATCCGTCTGCTGCAAAACCAATCATTTCTGTTTGATCATTATCCCAATCATAATTTTTTGAAGTGGCTTTGTACGCAATTCCTCGTGCAGTATTTCCGATGTCTTTTCCTACCATGGTTCCAGAAACGTGCGTCATGTGATCATTTCCAGCTGCAGAAGTTACCGTTTGCGAAGGTTGCATCGTCACTTTGCCTGTTAATAGTTCATGAGAGTCGCGAACTTGACCACCGTCCCAAATTCCTGCAATCATTCCTGTTCCAGTGATGTTTGCACCAATCGATCCGCCACTATACAGTTGATTGGCTTTGATCAATTCGCCGGATGCAATATTGGATTTTGTATTGATGTAAACCGGATTTCCGTCGCGGTCAATGCTCTTTAAAAAATAAACAGAACCGTCTTTTTCAAATGTTCTTTGAACCAATCGGTTAGTCGCTAAGTACTTATTAACCGCAATTTCGTCCTGATCATGTTGAGCTTGAAATGCTGATTTCAGTTGTAGTAATTCTGTTTTGTTGTTAGATTTTTGGATTTCTAATCGTTGTCCTTCATTTTGAGCGCATAAACCAACGCTGAAAAGCAAAGGGAGAAAAAGTAATTTTTCTGCTTTCATATTATTGATATTTTAATTTTTAGCCTACTCTTACAAGCATTTTCGGCGACCTGCTCTTTTTTTAATAGTGATATAAACGGGATTTCCTTTTTGATCAATTTTTTTTATGTAGTATATTTTTCCATTTTTTGTCTGAGTTCTTTTTAGATTGGGATTTTGAATCAGGTATGTTTTAACCCTTTTTTCATCGATTTCAAATTCAGACTGTTGTGTAATTCTTATTTTTTGCAGCTCGTTTTGATTATTGTTTTTTTTAATTTCTTCTCTTTGCTCTTTGCTTTGGCTGTAACCAAAAATGCTGATTGAGAAAAATGCCAGATATAATATTTTTTTTATTTTCATCTTCTGTGCGTCAATTTTTTCATTGGTCAAAACTAGAATATTGCATTACACCATAAAATAGGGGACAATACCGATTTTATCTAGGGGATAAGCTCCCATAACAACCCTTAATGTTTTGCATTTTTAAAATAAAAAAAGAATGAAATTCAATAAAAATGTAGTTTTGCAGATACTAATTTTAGAAATGAAAAAAAACGAAATCTTTTTTGCCGTAATTTTACTTTTTACACTGTGTATAAGTTGTAACAAAAAAGAAAAAGATGGAAGTATTGAAAATTTGGATAAAAGCGCAACGTGGTTAGAAAATGAAAAAAATTTTGAAGACAAGCAGAATTATCAATCTGTTTTTTTAAAGGAATATGATCGCAAGATTAATGGAGAAAAATACGAAGATGCAAAGCTTTTACTCTATCATTATGGCAAATTGCTCTATAAAGAGAGCAGGTACGATTCCATCTATAAAAAAAATAGCGTCGAATTTATAAATGCAAATTTCCCTGTAAAAAAGGATACTATACTTTCCTGGAATTTGTATTTTCTTGGAAACCAATTTAAAAAAGTAAGTGAATTTGATAAGGCTATTGTCTACGAAAAAAAATCTTTAGAAATTAATCCCGATAAAAAATCGAATATTTATGGTAAAACGCTGAGTTCATTGGGAGTTAATTATTCCTACATCAACCAAAATGACAAGGCTATTTCCTATTTTTTACAAGCCATTCCACTTGCAGAAAAGATGAATGATTACAGTGAACTCGGTTCTTTATACAATAATTTAGCCTACACTTATGAACAGGCTTTTGCGAATGATGAGTCTAAGAAAAATTACAAAAAAGCGGGTTTCTATTTTTTGAAAGCAAAAGATACGTCCAACTATTTTGCATTGCAGACTACATTCGCGTATAATCATTTCAATATTTCCAGAGATACTTTACAAACCATTCAATTAATAGATTCTGTTTTTACAGTATATGACCAATTTAAAAATCCAATAGAAGAGGATGAATCCAACGCCAATTTTACCAAAGCATTCAAATATTTTTTGCGCAAAGATTACGATAAAGCATTAGCTTATTTAGATAAAAGCAGCGCTTTCTATATTAAAACAAACAACTTAGATTATTTAAGATACAATACTTATCTTGAAATAGAAATCAACTTTTACAAAGATAAAACCCTGAAAAATCAAAAAGCGGTTGAAACTTTAGCACAGGAATTATTTGAAAACGAAAGTCTCTCCGAAAGTATAGATTTATATAATATTCTCTATGAAAATGAACTCTATAAAAAAAACGTTTCAAAAGCGTTGCTTTATAAAAATAAGGCAACGAAAATTCAAAATGAAGTATTAAAAAACAATCAAAACGGACAACTTTTTGAGCTTGAGCAAAAATACCAGACTGTAAAAAAGGAGCGAACCATCGCCGAACAAAAGAATAAATTAGCTCAAAACAAACTTTATTTGATTATTTTGATCATCGCTATTTTAGCGATAATTTTGTCAACTTTTCTCTTTTTTATGAGAAGAAAGAGAAGGGAAATGATAGAAAGTAATAAGAGACAGGAGCAATTCACTTTTCAACTGCTGCAAAATACAGAAGAAGAGCGAAACAGAATTGCAAATGAATTGCATGACAGTGTAAACCATGATCTTTTAAACATAAAAAATACCTTGATCAATGGTAAAAATATAGAAGTGAAAACCCTGGAAAACGTTATCGAAGAAGTTCGAAATATTAGTAGGAATCTACATCCTGCAGTTTTGCAAAATATGGGTTTTGAAGCGAGTATCGAATCGCTGTGCGAAAGATTAACCAACGAAGCCGGGCTTTTCACCACCTGCGATATCGAATATGAAAAAAAACTGAGTAAATCCAAAGAACTGCAATTGTACAGAATCATTCAGGAAGCTTTGAATAATACCTTAAAACACGGAAAAGCCAATGCTGCCAAAGTAATTGTAGTGAGTTCCGAAAGCAAATTACACGTAGAAATAAAAGATAATGGCAGTGGTTTTAATGTTACGGAACATTTGAACAGCAGCAAATCTTTCGGGCTTCAAAGTATTTTGCAAAGAGCCAAAGCAATCGCCGCAAAAATAAATATAGAATCTTCTGAAAAAGGTACAAGTATATCTCTAAATATCAATTTTTAAATGAAAACAATCATCGTAGCAGACGATCATCCGATCACCTTAAATGGAATAAAAACCTATCTGGAAAGTTTGAATTATCAAGTAATTGGCACTTATTCTGATGGCGCAAAAGCGTTTGAAGGAGTTATTAATTTGAAACCGCATTTTGCGATTCTTGATTTGAATATGCCCGAAATGAATGGTTTGAAGGTTTTGGAAGAACTAAGAAAATTGAAAATTGACACCAAAATTATCATTTATACGATGTACCACGAAAGTTCCTTTTTTGAAAGAGCAAAAGCCTTACAAGTGAATGGTTATTTGTTGAAAGATTTTGCCATTCAGGAATTAGAAACCTGTTTAGAAAAAATTGCACTCAACGAAACCTGGTTCAGTCCGCAGTTAGAAGATACTTTGCTCGTAAGTAAGCACGATTCTGTTGCAATGAAACTGATTACTTTAACGGCTTCAGAAAAGAAAATTTTGGAGTTAATCGCAGAAGATCACTCCACCAAAAAAATTGCAGATCTCCTTTTTATTTCCACCAAAACCGTAGAAACGCACCGAACCAACATTATAAAAAAATTAGGTTTGCCCAATGAAAGAAATGTTTTGCTGCGTTTCGCTTTGCAAAATAAAATTACATAATCAAATAAACACTCGTCCTAAAAATCATGGTAGAAAAGTAATTTTTCTATTGTGTTTATTTATTTAAGGTTTTATGAGAGGTTACATTGTTGCGTTTTTAAAAAGCAAATGGTTATTGGTTTAAAAGTATATTTAATAAAAGTTCGAAAAGTAAATCCTATTCGGTAATTGAATCATCCGATAATTGGTTTCCACAATTTCTGATGATCCTTTCGGGTGGAAATATTCTTATTTTGAGAAAATCGTGAAGTGAATGGAACGAATTTTCGAGCATTGGCTGAATGGTTCTTTAAGTATTATTCTAATTCAGACCATTTACCGTTTTTGCAACCGCTTCTGCATTCACGGTTCCTTCTTCTTGGCTTACCATTTCCCCATTTTTATTGAAAATACTGATGATGTTGGAATGAGAGAAAATTATAGGCGTTATTTTTTTATATTTTACGGCCAAAACATTGGCAAATTCTCTGGTAGATTCCATATCGGTGCGCAAAAATATCCAAGGATCACCATACATCGTTCGTTCTTGAGCATATTTTTTCAATACTTCCGGCGTATCATTTTCGGGATCAATGGTGATGAGAACCATCGATGTTTCTTTCAGTTTTTTTGGATCAATTTTAGAAGCTACTTTTTTCATGTCTGCGATCAAAAGTGGACAAGCGGTTTGACAACTCGTGAAAATCATTGCTACGACCAGGTTTTTTCCTTTTAAATCTTTAAGCTGAAGTTCTATACCATCTTGATTTTGCCATTTCGAATCCAGTAGAAAAATAGAATCTGCGGTTTTTTCTGTGATGGGCTCTTTTTTTTCGGTATTTTCTTTACACGCAGAAAGCAGGAAAAGGGAAATCAAAAGCAGGATGAGATTTTTCATTTTGTTTTATTTTAAGTCTTTTGCACATCTGAACCCTAAGTTTTCAACGGTATAATTTGCCTTTAAGCTAGATCTGAAAGCATATCTCATAAACGAAGCATAATTGAGTACATCGGAGGCGCTTGTTGCTGCAGAAGCACAGAACAGTCCTTTGTCATCATACTTTGCGTTTCGTGAGTCTGAAGTTGTCATGATCGAATTAAAATCATAAGTCCATTCCCAAACTAAATCAAACATGTTATAAACGCCGTGAAAATTGGGTTTCGAAATTTTGACTTTGTTTTTCTCTCTTAACTTTTCATTATAAAGATTGATAAGGTGCGCTGAATAGGTAGGTTTATTTCGGGCATTTGCGCTTATTTCATCTGCCATTGCAACATATTCCCACTCATCTAAAGTAGGCAATCTTTTTCCAGCACTTTTTGCGTACGCTTTCGCGGCAAACCAAGATACAAAGGTTATCGGTGCATCAGGATCCGCATTTTTTGGTAAGGTTTCATCATTTTGCCAATCTTTTAGATAGGTTTCATCTGCAAAAATGGTTTTAATGGTGCTGCGTTTCCATTTCGGGTTTTTCTTTACAAAATCGAGAAATTCTCTATTAGTAACCGGTCTTTCGTCCAAAAGAAAATCGGCAACATTAACCAAAGAACTGTCGCCAAAAAAAGGCAAATAAGTTCCGCCTTTGATGTGTTTCATTTCTACTGTTGGATGAATTGCGACTCCTTCAGAAATAGGAATTTCAGTTTTATTTTCAAGATGATCGCTCTCCTTTTTCTCGCAGGAAAGGAAAAGAAAAAAGAAACCACCGATGAATACTGTTATTTTGAAAAATTGGGACATGGCAGTTTCTTTTTTTGATCAATTATTGGAAGGAGATTATTGTACTTTGTTGTAAATGTTCGGATTTTTTTCGCCGGTAACTTTTAGTTTTCCAATGGCTCCTTTGTTAAAGGCTCTGAAAATTGAGTGATCTACAATTACATATTCTCCAGGTTGTTCTACTTTGAATTCGACCATCGCGGCTCCACCTGCGGGAATTACTGTGGTCTGTACATTTTCATTGTATTTAGTTCCTCCTTCTGCATATACTTTGTCGAAAATTTCTCCTATAACGTGGAAGGAAGAAACCAAGTTTGGTCCCGCGTTTCCTACAAAAATACGTACCGTTTCGCCCACTTTTGCCTGCAACATTTTCTCTCCCATTAAAGCATTTTTCTTGCCATTGAAAACCACATAAGACGGTCTTTCGTCGAGTGCTTTGTCTTGGTCAAATTCTTGAAGTCCTTTGTCATCGGTTTTTCCTTTGGTGTAAAACTCACCTTGCATGATGTAATATTCACGATCAACTTTTGCTAAACCGCCTTCTGGTTCTACTAAAATTAAACCATACATTCCGTTTGAAATATGCAATGGAACTGGTGCTGCAGCGCAGTGATAAACAAATAATCCTGGATTTAACGCTTTGAAATGAAAGATCGCTTCTTTTCCTGGTGCAACATTGGTGGCTTCTGCACCTCCACCTGGACCGTTTACCGCATGAAGATCAATGTTGTGCGGCATTACACTGTTACTCGCATTTTTTAAATGAAGTTCAACTTCATCACCAACTCTAATTCTGATAAAAGAACCAGGTACCGTTCCATTGAATGTCCAGAATTTGTAAGTGGCACCATCTGCAAGTTCACCAACTTCTTCGGTGGCTTCCAAATGTACGATTACTTTTTTTGCAGCTCTGTCCCCAATTGCAGCAGGAACTGTAGGCGGATTCACTGGTTTTTGATCTTCTGTTTCGCCACTTACTTTAATATCGATCGCAGTATTGGTGGTTTTTGCCGCAGAATTTTCCGCCGGATTCTGTTTGCATGCTTGTAGCGCTAAAAGAGCAAGTACAAAGGTTGTAAGAATGTTTTTCATTGATTGAGATTTAACTGTTTTTTAATAGGACAAAATTATCCGAATTAAATATATTTCCGAAATTTTATGGTATGAATTTTATCACCCAATGATTTCAATTGTTCTCTAAAGAGGCATCTTTTAAAATTATTTAGATAATTTAAGGATCAAAGGTTCTGTAATGCTTTTTTGGGAGTAATAGTTGGAATTGCAAACTTTAGACTTCAGGGTGTACTTTCCTTTTTCGATCACGAATTGATTTTTAGAATTCCGCGCAACCGGCAAATTATAGTACAGATTGCTATTCAATCTCACCATTCGGAAAATGAGGTCACAATTTGATTTGTTCTCAACAACGACGGCCGTTCTGGATTCTCGGGAATCGGATTCGTTAAGGAGGTACGTCAAGACTTCCGCAGTTACTTTGTCTTTATTAATTTTATCTTTTTCCATTAAAGTTGCAAATTCATTGCTTTCATCAGAAGGAGTAGAAGTGGGTCGGGAAACACTTCCGGAAGGTAAAATTTCACAAGATGATAGAAGAGATAAAACTCCAAGCAGACGGAAAAATTTCATAAAAATTATTTTTTTTCTTCCCTAAATATACGGCTATTTTAAAATCAAAAAAAAATACCGAAGAAAAACTTCGGTATTTGTAAATTTTATAAGGAATAATTCGGAGCTTCCTGCGTGATGATGACATCATGTGGATGCGATTCCTTTAAACCACTTCCGGTGATCATGACCATTTTTCCCTCTTTTTGCAAAACTTCGATATCTTTCGTGCCACAATATCCCATTCCTGCTCTGATTCCGCCGGTTAATTGGAACACTACTTCTTCTAATTTTCCTTTGTGAGGAACGCGGCCTTCAATTCCTTCCGGCACAAATTTTTTCGCTTCACTTTGGAAATATCTTTCTTTTCCACCACGTCTCATGGCAGAAAGAGAACCCATTCCTTGGTAAGCTTTAAATTTTCTCCCTTGGAAAATAATTTCTTCACCTGGAGCTTCATCTGTTCCAGCCAAAAGCGAACCTAACATGACTGCACTTGCTCCGGAAGCCAAAGCTTTCACAATATCGCCAGAAAGTTTAATTCCGCCATCGGCAATTACGGCAATGTTTTTGGTTTTTGCATATTCGAAAACATTGTAAATCGCTGAAAGTTGTGGTACACCAACTCCGGCTACAACTCGGGTTGTACAAATGGAACCGGGACCAACGCCAACTTTTAGAATATTAGCTCCCGCTTCGATCAGATCTTTTGCAGCTTCTGCAGTTACGATGTTTCCACCAACAATATCTAAATCAGGGAAGTTTTTTCGGATTTCCGCTACTTTATCGAGCACTCCTTTTGAATGTCCGTGTGCAGAATCTACCGCAATGATGTCGACTCCCGCTTCAACCAAAGCTGTAACTCTGTCGATGGTATCTTCGCCAACTCCAACTCCGGCTCCAACAATTAAGCGGCCCGTTTTGTCTTTGTTAGCGTTCGGATATTCCATTTGATTGTCGATATCTTTAATGGTAATTAATCCCACTAATTTGTAATCTTTGTCAACAATAGGAAGTTTCTCCACGCGGTTTTTCAAGAGAATTTCTTTGGCATCATCTAGACTTGTTGCTTTATCAGAAGTAATAAGTTTATCTTTCGTCATTAATTCTTCAACTTTTGCCTGCAGATTTTCCTGATATTTTACATCGCGGTTTGTGATGATTCCTATTAAAGTATTGGTTTCATCAACCACAGGAAGTCCAGATATTTTAAATCTCGCCATTAATTCTTTGGCTTCTGCTAAAGTATGATCTTTGGAAAGCGTTACAGGATCGGAAATCATACCGTTTTCGGAGCGTTTCACATTATAAACCTGTGTTGCTTGTTCCTCAATCGGCATATTTTTATGAATAAAACCGATGCCACCAACTCTTGCCATTGCAATTGCCATTTCTGCTTCGGTCACCGTGTCCATTGCGGCGGAAACGATGGGAATATTGAGCGTAATTTTATCGGAAAGTCGTGATTTTAGGGAAACCTGATTCGGTAAAACTTCTGAGTAAGAAGGGATTAAGAGAACGTCATCGAAAGTGATGGCGGTTTCTACGATTTTGTTGTGGATAGACATCTTTACTTTCTGTGCAAAATTAAGGTATTTTTATTTATCATGAAAATTTTTACTTTTCTTGAACAAAATTTAATGTAAAGCCGAGTCGTAACTAGCCCTGATTGCAACGAAAAGCCCGGAATGAGGCGTGAGCAAAGCGAACGCCGAAATGAGGACTTGTAGTGGAAAGCAGGTTCCCGGCTCCTAAAAAAAAATAGCCACACGATTTGCAGCTATCTTTGTAAGGAAAAATCATTTATTTCGAAACCAATTTTTTTACATCTTTCTTTTCGGAATAATTAATAATTTGTGAAATGTCATCCGCGGTGAATTTCCCCGAAATGTCCACATACACCAAATCTTTGTCGGACGCTATTGTGATGAGTAATCTTTTTATTTCTTCGCCTTTTTGCTTTGCCTGAAAGTTGATGACTTCATTTTCTTTTTTGATGGTCATCCATTCTTCGTAATTATTTTTGGTGAGATATTTCGCGTAATCCGAAACCATTTTTGCGCTCCCATTTTCCACCGTCATTATTTTTACATCAGAGATTTTTTTGATGAGGTTAATGAGTTCCTCGCTTTCACCGTCTTCTTGCAAAGCCCTTTTAACAATAGGTTTTGCCAAAAACATGGGTACATTGATGCTCGTATATTTTACGTCTTTGTTGTCGTAATTGGACTTATCATAGAAATCAAGTTTTGGTTTTTGAGAAACCATGCAGGATTGAAGTGAAATGAGGAGCAATAAAAAAGCACTTAGCCAATATAATTTTTTCATGATTTTTAATTTAAAGGTTTGATGCTTCCGCCGCTGGATTCTTTGGTTGAATTTTTTTCACTCGGGTTTCCTTTGTACCGAATCGATGAACCGGAGCTTGAATTTGCGGTTAAAGATTTAGTCACATTCACTTTTAAAGTAGAGCCGGAAGAAGTTTGTGCAGTGACCTCAGAACCTTCTAAATTCTGGGCATTACAAGCTGCAGCACTGGATAAATCAAATTCAGCTTTTTGCGCGTTTCCGGTAATTGTAGACATGGAGCCGCTGCTTCCTTCTAATTTGAAAGTGGTGGATTGAACCTCGATTTTTGCGTTAGAACCTGAACTGATATCAACATTTACACTGTTTTTTATATTTAAATCTGCATTTAAGTTTGCACCAGAACTAACTTCAGTCTTAAAATAATCTTCATTAATGGTATTCATAGTAGATAATTGTGAGCCGGAGGAAACTTTAGCGAAGGAAAGTTGCGGCGCTTCAATCGTAACCAATAATTTTTTGAAATTAAGATTCTTTTTGGTTGTATTGTTGATCCCAACATGTAAAATTCCATTGATAACCTCTGTAGAAACGTATTGCTGCATGTTTGGATCGGTTTCTACAACTACAGATTGGTTGTTTCCCTGTGTGAAATTAACTTTAACGCCGCTGGAAACAGAAATCCCGGTGAATTTGCCCACATTTCTTACTTGGGTAACTCCATTGGAACTGATATTTTCTGAAACAATAGAATTGATGGGAGCAGATTTTTCCGCTTCGTTTACTAAATTGTTGATATCATCCATGGAAATTTTTCCGTCAAGCATCATTAAAACTTGGTTTCCTTCAGAATTGATGCTCAGCAAAAGATTGTCGAGAATTCCGTTTGTAGCATCAGAGGAGAGAAATTTTATTTTATTGTCTTTGCTGTTTACGGTGATCAGTTCCTCGTATTTCATGTTTTTAATCGAAGCAGAGATATCCGACTGTAATTTCAAAAAACCATTTGCGGATTTCTGTTCTTCAGTTCCTGATTTTGCATTAGAATTGGGTTTTTCTACGATCAGAATTTTCAAGCCATTGATTTTACTCAGCAAAGGTTTGATCTGTGAAAGTTCGGCATCATCGATGTTCAGCTTGTTGAGCATATTAAACATCGGTTTGGCAATTTTGATGGAAGTAACACCTTCTGCTTCCTGGTATTTTTCAAAAAGTTGATCCAGTTTATCTTTCTGCGCATTGATTTGGAAAAAATGGGAGAAAGTAAGGGCAAATATTAAGAGTAATTTTTTCATTTTTTTAAGATTTAATAATCATTATTCAAGTTTAATGCTTCGGTTGAAGCCACTGTTTTAGAAACATTTTCAGAGAGAATTCGGAAGGAGTACTTCGTCAAGTCGATCGCTTCTTGTTCGCTTTCAATTTTCTGACCATTAATTATTACGTAATTAGATTGATAGTCGGAATCTTTTGCCTTAGATGAATTATCAACAGCATTGGAATTTTTTGCATATCTCGGTTTCGAATCTCTTCTGATTCGGCCTCTTTTTGGTAAAATCTGATTCATAATGTCGGTCTCATTCTGGTCTACGGTAGAAGTAGAATCTGCGAGAATGCTGTCGGATTTTATTTTTAAAGAATCATCAATTTGGTTTACCGCCAATTGGGTTTCCTGTTGGAAGGTGTCTTTTTGTTTAAGGATTTCATTTTGAACCAAATGATCCTGTTCTTTTACAGATTTTTTAGTTTCATAGTTATGGAAAATTCCTACAGATACAAGTAAAATTACACTTGCAGCCATCCAAAATGTTTTCGGGAAAGATCCGCCTTTTGTTTTTTGAACCAAAGGAATTATTTTTTCTTCTTGCTTTGTTTTTTCCAAGAAATCTTCAAAATCCCAATTCATTTTCTCTTTCTTGAGTTCTTGGGTGATTTCTTTATATTGATCGTCGGTCGTATCTTTTTTCATCGTAATAATTGCTATAAATTTTCAATCATTTTGTTTTCGAAATCCATGAGTTTCAGGATTTGTTCTTTCACTTTCTGTCTTGCTCGCATGAGGTTTGCGCGAACTGCGTTTTGTTCCATTTCGAGAATTTCGCCAATTTCTACAACATCGAAATCTTCTACATCTTTCAGATGAATCACGGCTTTCTGTTTCTCTGGAAGAGCATTGATAAATCCGATAATCTGGTCTTTCATATTATTGGATTCAAATTCATGAATTTCACTTCTATGCTTTTGAAAATCGGCGAAACCCATTTTTACGTCTTCATGTTTTAGTCGGTTCAGGCATTCATTTTTTACCGATTTCATGGCATATGATTTAAGGTTTCCAAAAGCAGCGAGTTCTTCTTTTTTCTGCCAGAATTTCATCATTAAATCCTGCACTACATCTTCCGCTTCGTCACTACTGATCACAAATCTCTTCGCAAAACGGTACATCTCATCTTTGAGGCAAAATACCGTGTTTTTAAAGATTTCGTGGGTCATAGTTTTGTTTCTATAAGTAAGACAACTAATTTCGGGATTATATTACATCAAAATAAAAAAAACTTCAAAAATGATTTTGAAGTTGGTGGTAATACAAGTTGTAAGCGAAAAATCATTTGACTGATTATTTGATCTCTAAAGTTTTTTCTTCCCTATTTCCATCCCAAACCGTTAATACTTTTAAAACGGTTTCATCATATTCGTAAAACAAGAGGTAGTCTCTAACAATTTTTACTCTTACATGATCAAATTCAGTTGGTCGTCCAATAGTTGGACTTTCAGAAACTTTTGCTAAACTATCTATAAAAAGTTTGTTAAGTTTTGAGCTGTAAGTTTTAGATTTATTTCGAGTAATCCAATATTGAAGAATTTCTTTCCTTTCAAGATTCGCTTTTTTTGTCCAAATCACTTTTCTTTTAGCCATTCTTCAATTTCTAAATTTGCTTCTTCTTCCGATAAAACATCATCATTTTTGGCTTCGAGAATTCTATTTCTTTGGGCAGGGTTTATTTGAAAAATTCCTCGATCTGTTTCAAAATCTAAAAGGTTCTGAAGTTCTTCGATAATCCGAATTTCTTTTAAATCCGTAATTTTTTGGATTAAATCTAATTTTAATTCTGCTGTACTCATCAGATTATTTTTATCAAAGTTAATCATATAATTTCTTTATCGTAAATTCTAATCCTTAGATTTTTTTTTAAATTTATAAGCACTATGCTCTTACAAATCCGTCACTTTCTTCTCAATTTTATACACCGTTCCCCGAAAAGTGGCGACCAAAACTTTATGTTGATTCGTGATTGAAATATCGTAAACTCCGGTTTTTC
>Ga0116182_1002858_pt1 | contig 16577 bp, 13 predicted proteins | sample AD_UKC077_MetaG_FD_89805 | JGI IMG/M metagenome (GOLD analysis project Ga0116182, IMG submission 89805) | Active sludge microbial communities of municipal wastewater-treating anaerobic digesters from USA - AD_UKC077_MetaG | ecosystem: Engineered > Bioreactor > Anaerobic > Digestate | place: USA...
CCATAGTTTCTACAATTTTTAATAGTGTTTGTCATGCTTACATCAGTTCCACCAATAGTGCAATTAACAGATTTTGATAAATAAATTCCATATGATTTTGTTACTGGGTCAACAGTTTCGTCAAGAGCAACTTCAATATTATTACCATATACTTCAACATTTTGACAACCATTAATAAATAATCCAGAGTATGAAGTTTTTGACGAGGTAGTCGAATAATTGTAAATTATGTTTTCGAAAACTAACGAGTTAGAACAATCATGCAATAAAATTCCATTTTGAGCAAAAGAAGTCAGTTTTAAACCTTTGATTGTTATGTTAGTACTGTAAACATCAAAAATAGAATTGTGTTTATGTTGTGCATTGATAATAATTTGTGGGTTACCATAACTATAACCATTTTGAGTACTTCCATCAATTATTGTAGCATTTTTAATTTGTGGTAAATAGTAATTCAAAATAATTTCGTGAGGTCCAGCTCCAGGAATGTTAAACTCAATTCTGCTATCGCCACTATTGCTATTCACTTTGTTAATAGCCCATTGCAAAGTTCCATAAATTTCAGGGTCGCAAAGGCTATCAATATTATCAAATTTGTGTTCGAAAGGGTTGGGGTCTGTTGTTTTAGTTACAACATAAACATTTTGGCAATAAACTGTTGCAGTAATCACCATTAATATAATATGTAAAAATATTTTTTTCATGATTTTAAAATTATTTGGTGAATACTAAATGATTACTTTGTTGCTCTGCATTATCAATTACATACATTGTAATGAAATTGTATGCTTCTAATTGCTGTTGCGAGAGTTCAATTGTTGCAGAAATTACGTTTTCTTGTAGTTTTTGCATTTCATTACCAATAGAAAGATAATATGTGCCATCATTTTCTACAATTTCTGCATTTACGGTAATAACGTCTCCAAGATTTTCGCTTGTGCCAAATAAAATTATTACATTTTCTACTGATGCTAAATCATTGGTCTTACATAAGATTGCAAGGTTTTCTCCATTGGTTTGTATGGGAAGATTAGTACTTGTATCTATCATCGTAACGGGAGATACGAGGATGTCCATAATTTGCACATTAGGTGATTGTGCTACAATAAATCCACTAATTGTTAGGGATATTGCAAATAAAATTAGTTTTGCTTTCATGGCTAATTAACTTTAAATTAAAAGTTAATGAGATTTTTCCAAATTTAATTACAAAACCATATTAATGCAATTAAAAACAGCAAATCTTATTAACAACTTATCAACTATTTGTTAACAGGTTTTACTTATAACCAAAAATTTTTGCCAAGAAGCGTTTTTTTCAATTTATCTTGTTATTTTTGAAGAAATTTTAACGAACTTTTAATTTGAATGTATTTTGTTTTATAAGTAAATAAAATTATTATGAAAATTATTTTTGAAAAACTAAACTTATGTCGCTGTGTATCAGTTTGTTCACTTTTGGTGGCTTTGTTTTTTATAAGTTTTAGTGCTTACTCGCAAAAAGCAATAAGTCCAAAAGATTTTGAAAAAGCTCACGAAAAATTGACAAATTCTGTTTCAGGATTTATAAAATATACCTATAATTACACTTCGCCTGAGCAAAAACTAAAATTAAATGTTGAGCTATTTTTTATAAAACAAAATAATACTGTAAAATCATGCTATATCAAACAATACGATGATTTTATGGTGAGCGAATATGTATATTATAATGATACTTTATTTTCTTTTTCAAATGTTAAAAATAAAATTCTAAGTACTCAAAATTTTACTCTCAATCCTTTTGAAGAAAGAGATAATAAGATTTTTATTTACTTAATTGATGGGAGCTATGACTATTTAATTTCATTCTTGCAAGACGAAAACTATAAAATTAGCAAAGCAAATTTACCAGACTATAAAAACATTTTACAAGGCGAATCTTCTAAAAAAGCCGATTTTAATGGTGTAGAAGGTAGATTAGACACAAAAATTTTGCTTAACAAAAAAACTAAATGTTTACACTCTCTTTACCAAAAACGAGATTCAAAAAATAAAAAATCATTCCCAGTTGTTTCTGAATTTGAAATAAACTCTATAGAATTGTATAACAAGATGAATCCTGAAGTTGAGAGTGTTATTCATCAAAAATATTTGGAAAGAAGATAAATTTTGCACAATAATTTTGCTACAAAACTTAATCTAACTCACATATACTTCTAATTACTACAGAGGCACAAAAACAGCCAAAAATTACTGGCATATAGCTAATTGTTCCAGAATTTGATTTTTTGTTTGTACTTTCTTCCTCTATTATAGATTCTTTGTCGCTTAGCTCTTCTGAGAAAACTACTTTTATGCCATTAAAAATTCCCAAGCGGTGTAGCCTTTTTCGCAAGTTACGTGCTAATCCACAATTATAGGATTCTGAAATATCTGAAATTTTTATTTTACTTGGGTCAGACTTACCTCCTGAACCCATAGAACTAACAATAGGAATATTGTTTTGATAACAAGTTTTTATTAAATGTAGTTTTGGCGACAAAGTATCAATAGCATCAACAACATAATCCCAGCCTTCGAGTAGAGTAGTTTGCAAAATTTCATCTCTTAAATAAATTTTACGAGCATCAATATTTAGTTCGGGATTTATGCTGAGCAAGCGTTTTTTTAATTCTTCGGCTTTATATTTTCCAATATTGTCGTGGGTAGCAATAATTTGTCGATTAATATTTGATTTGCTAATGGTGTCGGCATCAACTATACATAAACTTCCAATTCCAGCTCTGGCAAGTTGTTCGGCAGCCGCACCACCAACGCCACCAAGTCCACACACTAAAACTTTGGAATGTTTTAATTTTTCAATATTGCTTGCACCTAAAAGTAGTTCGCTACGCTCTAACCAAGTCATATGCCAATGTGTTTAAGGTTTTTACTAATTTGAGATTTTAATTCTTCCATTTCTAAATTCAAATACTCGCTTGCAAGATGATAAATTTCTTTTATATCTAATTGAGAATCATCGCTTTCTAAAAAAAATCTCTCAGGCAGAATAATGTTAAATATTGTTTTTGCTTTTTCTAAATTTGTAAAAATCGTATTTGAAAATGAAAAATAAAATCCTTGTCTTTGCAAATCTTGTAAAATTTCTGGTTTAGAATTAAAACTGTGGATAATCCATGCCTGCTTGGGATTAAGTTCTTTTTTTAATTCTTTTAAAACATGAAAATATTTTACACAATGAATAATCAATGGAAGATTATAAGTCTCGCTAATTTTAAAATGTTCTATAAAAATTTTATTTTGAGTTTCTAAATTTACTTGAGATACAGGGTCAAAGCCAACTTCACCAACGGCTATAATTTTTTTTGATTTTGCTAAATCTTCGATAAAATTAATTTCGTCTGCATAATTTTCTTTATAGTGCCAAGGGTGCATACCGCAAGACATCAGTTTGCCAGAAATAATATTTTCGTTTGGAAAAATATTGATTATAGCGTTTTCAGAATTTTTATTATGTGTATGAAAATCAAAAAAAGTCATTTTTAGTGTTTTCCTGTAATCCAATAAATTACATATCCCGAGACCTCGTGAATAAGCAAGTACCAGTTGCTTAAAGTTTCTGCTTTAGGAACCAATAAGTCGCCTGTAAATCTTCTATCTCCTGCATATCTGTCGGTAACATATGTGTCGCATTCAAAGCCTTGTTTTTTAAAGCAAGCATTCGACCTACGCATGTGAAAAGCAGAAGTTATCAGTAAATATGAATGATTATTTTCTTTAGGTTTAAGAATTTTTGCTGCTTCAACAGCATTTTCGTAAGTGTTTCTTGAGTTTGTTTCTATCAAAATATCATCTTCGGGAATGCCAAGTTTTACCAAATAATCTTTAAGAATTTGCGATTCTTTAAATTCTTGGTTAAAAACCTCTCCAGAACCGCCAACAATAAAAATTTTATCTAAATATCCTTCTTTATACAATTCCATGGTTTGCCATAGCCTGTCTGACGAAGATTTAAAATTTATTCTTTCATATTTAGAATCATAGGTAATCATTCCAGTGAGTAAAATACCATAATCGTAAGGTTGTTTTAATTCAGATTTGAATTTTGCTTTTACTTCCCAAGCTCGCATAAATTCATAAAAAATAAATGGCTGTGAGAAAAATATTAGCATAGAAAATCCAACTATGAACAAAACTTTTTTAGTTTTTTGTTTTTTTAAAACTATAGCAAGCAAAAACAATATTATTATCCATAAAACTGGAGAAAATAAATATTGCAATACTTTTGATAAAATAAAAAACATATAGATTTTTAATTTTTTTGTAAAAATAGGTAAAAATAGATATGTTTTAAAAAATTAGAGGAATAAATTTACTTTTGGCGATTTTTAGTAAATTCTATCCATAAAGAATGTTCATTTTCAATTTCGGTTAAAGTGTTTTTATCACAATCTTTAGATAGTTCTGCAAACTTGTTTGGATCTGTGAAAACGCTAGAATCTAAATCTTTATAATCTTCACTTTGATATATCAAATTTTTAATTTCTAAGTCGCTATACTGTTTCCAAAAGAAAATGTCAGAAATATTTTGAACATCAAATTTTTTGTCAAAATTTTCAACAGGAAGTTTTGCTAAATATGGAGTGATATTTCCTAAATAAAACCAATTGTCGTCGTAAAGTGTGTTTGTAGTTGTGTCAAGCAAAATAGGGGAAATACATATTACTCTTGCTTCCATTATTTGTCTTTCCAAATCATAAACATATTCTTTGGTTGTTTTGTATGCAATTAATTTGAGATTTTTTAAAGAATTTATCTCAAACTTTTTAGCTTGAAATCTATCAAAAACATTGTAGTTCTTAAAGTCATCAGAATCTCGATTTGCAACGAAAAGTTCTAAAATAGAGTTGCTAAAAAGAATAGGATTTTCTTGTGGCAAAATAATGCTGATATACTTTTTACTATAAATTGCTTTTGTTTCTTCTAATTCAAACAAATCAAAATACGCATCTTTATTTCTTTCAGGTATATATGGATATTTATTAAGCAATTTTATTGAAGCATCTTTAGGTTTTTTGGGGATTATAGACGTATATTCAAAATTATTTTTGTATTTTCTTGAACATCTCAAATTCCCTTTATTGTCCCAAACTTTCCAAGTGCCAATTCTATTGTTTTTATAAAATTGACCTTCAGATTTTTTTTGTCCGTTTTTGTGCCATGAAATGTATTTTCCGTGTAGTTTTCCATCTAAAGTGTTGTAAGAGCAATTAATGGAGTTGTCTTTAAAGTTTTTGGGACTGCTTTGTGCAATTATATTTCCGCACAAGAAAAGAAAAATAGCTATTAAAAAATAAAATTTTGTCATAAAATGCTGATTTATTGTTGATTATAAGAAATGCCTCTATTTTGTTGATTTTTGCTTACTTTCACTATTCTAAATGACACATATTCAGAGCCTTTGTCAGAAAATAGGCAATAACTGTCATTGAAAAATGTTTGTTGTTCAAATAAATAATTACCACCCGCAATACGTTTTCTTCTATTCATTCTCGGCTCGTCTTTTTTGTGAAAATTGACATTATCAAAGATAAATTCATAATCATTACTATTGTTTAAATCAATTACAAATCTCATTTCATCAACAGACGTAAGCAACAAATCTGAATATTTGTAATTAAAATCGTTTTTTATTGGATTTTTGTTTAAATATCTATAAGCTGCTAACCATTCTGAAGCCAGAGGTAAGCTGTAATAAAAATCCTCTGAAGAAGCATTTTTTTGTGTTTTCCATTTGCAAAATTCTACAGCAGCGTCCCAGCTTACTCCCAAAACAGGATTTTTTTCATATTTTTTTGAGTTTAAATATTTTTCATAAACATCTTTTGTTTTAGCTATGGACGAATCAGGAAGCATTTGTAGATAATATTGCTTTGAAGAATCTGCTTTTATATCTTCTAAAAACTGTTTGTATTCTTTTAAAGTAATAAACTGACTGATTTCAAATGCATTAACAGTATCAATATAATTTGCTTTTACACCTGTCATTTCGTACAAATCAAAAACTTGTTTGGGAATTTGATAAAATTCTTGTGCAGTGATAGAATTTAGATAAAAACAAAATGTGAGCAAAAGCATTAAAATTTTGGAAAATAATCTCATATTATTTTATTTTTTATGTAATAGTTGTGCAATATCTATATGGTAACGTGATTTTTGAGATATTATTTTGTTTTTGCTGTTATTTATTTATTTTGCAATTTATATGATACATCAATCCAGTTCTAAATTGAAAATTTGTCCACAAAAAAGTATCTATAATTTCAATATATGCACCAAAGTCGAGGAATGTGGAAAATTTTTTATTTATTTCATATTCTACACCAATTAAAGGACTAATACCGAAATCTATTTTGTTTTTTAATGTTGGTTCAATAATAATTATAGTATTTGGTGGCATCGAAACGGGTATTCCTTCGCTAAAATCAGTAATAAGCCTAATTTGACCGCCAATAGTAAAACGATAATTTAATTTATTGATTCCAAAAAAATTATTTCTGTAACTTAATAAGATAGAAGAGCTATAGATGTCGGTATAGTTTCGATATCTAAAGTCGGGATATTTCTTTATGTATAGATAATTATAAAATATTTCATGGTAAGCTATATTCCATTCAATTTTAAATTTATCATTAAGACTGTAATTTGCTAATATGCCTGTGCCTTCTCCAACAAAAACACCTAAGCCGAAATTGTTTTTATTTTCTTTTTGAGCAAGAGTATTGTATGAGATAAGAAGTAAAAGCAAATATAAAAGTGTGAATTTTTTCATGGTGTTTGTTTTTGTATATATTTATTTATCATATGGGATTTCTTCGGGTCTTTTTTTAACAATTACATTAAAACCAGGAAAAGTTTCTAAATCATGTATAAAATTAGTGTCATAAGATAATGCATATTTTCTATCAGAAAGTAACACGACAGGAATATGCTCTCTATCTTCACTATTGCTTCTAAAATTATTTACAATTGTCTTTTTATAGTATTTATGTTGAAAATTTTTTATTTCTGAATTTGAAATCATTACCAATCTTCCTTGTCGTTGAAGTGTACTTATAATCATGGGTATTGCAGTATTACTACTTGCACCTATAGAAGAGCTAAGATATTCTGCTAATAATTTTTTTGACACAACTAAATGAGCATAATTGTTTTTATTCTCTATATCATCGACATTGAAGTTCAGTAGCCACTTTGTGAGTTTTTTATATTCTTTATCTTGTGGATTTGCGAACTTATTAGCTACATTATTATCTATAAAAATATCCTTTTTCATTTTGAATACTACTCTACAGCATTAATTGCTATGTTCATAACATCAAGCATATATGTTTCAAAAAAATTATTAGGAGCATTTACAATTTGACCTTTATTGTTAAATTCAATCTCGTAAACTTTAGTTTCATCTGACAGATTTTCAAGGAAAATAACTTTAACATCGTTTTGTTGAATTTCTCCTTTTACAATTGCTAGTCTAATTTTGTTTAATAAATACTCACTGTGGGTTTCAATGACATAACGTTTATCGTTTTTAGTTATCTGATTTATCAAATAATTACCAAATGATGACTGTACACTTGGATGTAAGTGTATTTCAGGTTGTGCTACATATAAGGTCGAAGTTTTAGGTAATTGTAAGTCTGCAACAATGATTGGTAAGAATTGCGAAATGCCAAAGCCAACATCATAAAGTGAGGTAAAAATACTATTTTCTTTTGGTTTTATTAAAATGTCATATTTTCCGCCATCAGTTCTTTTTGTTTTAATATCGTAAATTAAGTCAAGTTCTTTAAGAATTCCTAGTAATTCATTATGTTTTTTTGGGTTTTTGTTTTCCCAACTTACAATTTGGTCTAAGTATCCTTTTCCATCATTATAGATTTTCAAATCAGCCTTAGATGTTTCTAAATACACTCTGTCAGGATGAAGTCTAAATGAGCTTATAAAGTTTATGCGTTCATCATATGACTTAAATAGTTTTTCAATAACATCAAATATCTGTCTTAGTTTTATTCCTCCTGGTTGTTTTAGCATTTCTTTACCAAAAGATAAATCGGAAACTGCAAGTCCTTTGATATCTTGGGCTTGTAACATTTCGTTCATTATTTTTGAGAAGTCTTTGTCGTTTTGAGTTTCATTTTTACTTTCTGATTTACTTGTGTTTATATTATCAAATAAATCAGCCATATTGCTAAGAAACTTTTCATAGAAATCTTTAGATACTATTTGATTTTGTGGGTCTTCCTTTGGCTCATACTTAAAATCAATGATATATTTTCGATTTTTATATTCTATTTTAAGTTTAAAATACTCAGAAACTGCACTAAGTTTATGTAATTTAGGTAGTTTGTTGGTACTATTTTCTTTCCATTCGGTATCAATTTGATAAACAATGCTATTCTTAAAAACATATCCTAACTTAACAATATTGTTTTTGTCATGCCCAAATACTATTTCGTTAAAATCTCCCATATTGACATATTTCCCATTTGTGGAAAATTGAAAAGGAAATTCTCCAGACTGTATTGCACCTAAAATGCTATAAATAATTGAACTCTTTCCGCTACTGTTAGCTCCTGTTAGTAGAGTTAGTTTTCCAAATTCAATCTCTGTTTTGGATTGAAAACATTTAAAATTTTCTATTATTACTTTTTGTAATTCCATAAATTTATATCAAAACCTTAATAAAGGTATAGTTTAAAATCATAACTCAATCATTTGTTGTTTATAATTGCACACAACATACATTTCACAAATCAAAAATACAAATTTCTTAAACATAAAACTAATATTTTGATATTATTTTTTGTTAATTTGTTTTTATTTTTATGAAATTTATGCCACAGTCTGTGGCACAAATTGATATTTTTGAGAGTAGAATTTGTGTTAATTACACCTTAGAGAGCCTTTATAGTTACGTTTTTAACTTTATTGATTTTAAATTCACATTTATTTGGATTCCATATATATAGTTGTAATAATTTTGGATTTTTGTCTCTCATTTCTACAAGGTTAATCAACTTTGAAAAGTTTACTTCTGATTCATTTTTAATATCATAGCCTTCCCAAAGTATAATCTCATTTTTGTCATCGCGAATTTCAATTACAAGTGCGAAACCATTCTCTTGATTAGCTATGTTAATTTCCATTTGTGCATTTAACGAAATTACATCATAAGTTTTGTCTATACTAATTGGCTCAATTAAAGCCAATGGAAATTCGTTTTCAGCACTTACATCTACTTCTGTGTCGATTTTATTTATTTTAGAAAATTTAATATTAGTTTGGTCAATTAAATCTATTGCAGTTGAGTATTTTGGAATCATATTTGAAGCAGAAAAACTTTCTGTATAAACTGGTACATCAAATTCAATGTCAAAATTTGCAAGTATTCCAGTATCGGTAATATCTCTCACATTAATTTGATTTATACCATTAGAAATAGGAGATAAATCAACACCATTTATTAGTGCAAAACCATCATTAGCATTTTCCACTGTTTTGAATTGAACAACAAAATCGTTTGATTTTGAGTAATAGTAAACTTTCGCCCTTGTACAAGTTGCATCAACAAACATATCTTTGCCTTTATCCCAATTTATACTGTTTTTATCAACTTCTGCAAGAACAAAAAGCATATCATTATCTATAGAAGTATAATTTTTAACTAATCTAAAGATTTTTGCATCGGGAAATTCATTATGTGCTTCGAGCATTCTATCCGAAGACAATATAACATTAATTTTTGGATCTGATTTTATATTAATATATTTGCCCCAGTTAAATCCCTGTGCATCAGGAGTGTCAGGCACATAACCAAAAACGTTAGTCCAATATATGTCAGGAGAATAGATTAACGCTCCAGCAGGACAATCATTGAACGCTCCTTTTTCAATCATCTCATCAATTGCTAAAAATCTAATCTGACTTTGTCCCCAGCCTCGTGCTAATATTCGATTCGAATAAGAATTAACAATGGATATGTAAGCAAATGCAACAGAAAATAAAACAATTGCTGTGTATTTTAGATATTTGTTTTTCTTTACTAATTTGTAAATAATTATCACAAATAGCAAAATGGCTAACCATATTCCAAAATATGAATAGTATGAAGTAACATAACCTTTAATAGTTGTAGCTATAGTTGCATTATTATATTTTTCTGCAACTGCAAGAACCGAATGAGCTGAAAAAGCAAACAATAAAGAAAATAAAATTCCTAATCCTAGTTTTTTATATCCCGAAATGTTCTTAAGTCTGATGAAAAGATAAATAAAAATTGCTAACTGAACAGCAATATTTACTATAGTGCTCAAGTCAGTATTTTTGAGAATTGATACAAATGAGGTAGCGCTAGAGTTATACGATAATTCTAATTGATTTATATAATCTTGGTCTAAGTTAAATATTTGTAATGGAAAAACAGTTTTAGTAAGTTTGTAAAGTACAGACATGAAATTTGACCAACTAAAGTTTTGTGCGAATGAACTACCAATATATATATTATTCTCACTTTTAAATATTATTCTGAAACTAAAATATAGTATTACATACAAGAGCCCTGACGATACAAATGGAACAAGTTCTTTGTATGATGTTCGTGATTTAAAAAAGTTTTTAAATCCCCCTGCCTGCTTAATGTTGCGTACAAATAACCAAATGCAGAAGAATAATAAAAAAAGCAAGTAGGTTTCGTAAAATAACAATGAAATAAAGAAAATAATTGCTGAAAAAATCAGAAATTTATATTTATTTGTTTCTGTATATTTTATAAATAACAATACTGCTGAAATAAACAATGCAAAACTAAAAGTAAAATAAAATGGATAAGCTATAAAAGCTGTATGATAATTTGTTGAAACTGGAGTAGCCATTAACAAAACTAGGAATAATAGCAAGGCTATTTCGCGTGATTTAAACACTTTTTTAATTAAAATTGCTGCCATGATGTACGAAAGCAATAAGGCTAGGTGCTGAATTGTTTTTGTGAAAATAAAATTATCACCTAGATAAGGGAGCAACTGAAGTGGTTTGGTAATAATAAAATAAAACCTACCACTTTGAATTGCATGTTTCCATGAGTCTGAAAAAACAGTGCCATAAAGATAATGCATGTAGTTCTCTAGGTCATCTGCGGTTGTAATCCCAACCTTAAAAAAAGGAGCTAATGTAATAACAATTGTAATAGCAAATAGAAACCAAATAAGTTTATTGAATAGATTATTTTTATCTTTAAGCATTTTAAAATACCTTATAAATTATGTTGCAAATATAACAGTTTAATTTTCAAAATATGTATTTGTAAATTTATTTTACGAAATTTTTCGGAAGGCATTTGTTGCTACTTTTGGCAACCTGTTATATGCTCAAATGTCGTAACTATAGTAATTTTTAATAGCTTTTTTATTTTTTTACATTGTTAGAAAGCCTTTATAGAAACGTTTTTAACTTTATTGATTTTAAATTCACATTTATTTGGATTCCAGATATATAGTTGTAATAATTTTGGGTTTTTGTCTCTCATTTCTACAAGGTTAATCAACTTTGAAAAGTTTACTTCTGATTCATTTTTAATATCATAACTTTCCCAAAATACGAACTCGTTTTTATCATCACGAATTTCAACTACAAGTGCGAAACCAATCTTTGGATTAACTATATCAACTTCCATTTGTGCATTCAACAACATTATATCATAGCTTTTGTCTATATTAATTGGGGCAATTAAAGCTAATGGAATTTCGTTTTCAGCACTTACATTTACTATTGTGTCGATTTTATTTATTTTAGAAAATTTAATATTAGTTTGGTTAATTAAATCTATTGGAGTAGAGTATTTGGGAATCATATTTGAGGCAGAAAAACTTTCGGTATAAACTGGCACATCAAATTCAATGTCAAAATTAGCAAGTATTCCACTGTCGGTAATATCTCTCACATTAATTTGATTTATGCCATTAGAAATAGGAACTATATCTATACTATTTATTAAAGCAAAACCATCACTGGCAATTTCTACTGTTTTAAATTGAACAACAAAATCATTTGATTTTGAGTAATAGTAAACTTTTGCCCTTGTACAAGTTGCATCAACAAACATATCTTTGCCTTTATCCCAATCTATACTATTATTATCAACTTCTGCAAGAACGAAAAGCACATCATTATCTATAGAAGTATGGATTTTAACTAATCTATAAATTTTGGCATCTGGGAGTTCATAGTGTGCTTCTATCATTCTATCTGCAGATGATATGATGTTAAGTTGTGTCCCTGATTTTATATTAACATAAGTGCCCCAATTAAATCCCTGTGCAACAAGCACATATCCAAGAATATCAGACCAATACATATCGGGAGAGTAGATTAACGATCCATACGGGCAATCTTTAAATGCTTCCTTTTCTATCATCTCGTTAATTGCTGAAAACCTAATCTGGCTTTGTTCCCAGCCACGTGCCATTACTCGATTCGAATAAGAATTAACGATGGATACGTAAGCAAATGCAGCAGAAAATAAAACTATTGTCGTGTACTTTAGATATTTGTTTTTCTTTACTAATTTGTAAATAATTATCGCAAATAGTAAAATAGCTAACCAAATTCCAAAATATGAATAATAGGAAGTAACGTAACCTTTAATAGTTGCGGCATCTACAGTATTATATTTTTCAGCCATTGCAAGAACAGAATGAGATAAAAATGCAAACAATAAAGAAAATAAAATTCCTAATCCTAGTTTTTTATATCCCGAAATGTTTTTAAGTTTGAGGAAAAGATAAATAAAAATTGCCAATTGAATTGCTACATTTATTATAGTATTCAAGTCAGTGTTTTTGAGAATTGATATAAAAGAGGTAGCGCTAGAGTTAAACGATAATTCTAATTGATTTATATAAATATGGTTTAATTTAAATATGTGTAATGGAAAAACAGTTTGTGTAAGTTCGTAAAGTAGAGATGCGAAATTTGACCAATTAAAATTTGTAGCAAATGAACTACCATAGTAAATATCACTTTCATTTTTCAGTAGCATTCTAAAACCAAAATATAGTATTACATACAAGAGACCTGCCGATGCAAAAGGAACAATTTCTTTATATGTTGTTTGTGATTTAAAAAAGTTTTTAAATCCTCCAGATAACTTAATGTTGCGTACAAATAACCAAATGCAGAAGAATAATAAAAAAAGCAAGTAGGTTTCGTAAAATAACAGTGAAATAAAGAAAATAATTGCCGAAAAAATCAGGAATTTATACTTATTCGTCTCTGTATATTTAATAAACAGCAATACTGCTGAAATAAACAAAGCAAAACTAAAAGTAAAATAAAATGGATAAGCAATAAAAGGAATATGATAATTTGCCGAAATAGGAGTAGCCATTAACAAAACTAGGAAGAAAAGAAGTGCTATCTCGCGTGAGTTAAAAATTTTTTTAATCAAAACTGCTACCATTGCGTAAGAGAGTAGCAAGGACAAATGTTGAATTATTTTAGTAAAAATAAAACTATCGCCCACATATGGTAGCGAATAAATTGGTATTGTAATAATAAAATAAAATCTGCCTGCATCTCTTGCTAATATCCATGAGCTTGAAAAGATTGTGCCATTAAGATAATTTGTGTAGTTGCCTAAATCGTCTGCAGATGTAATCCCAACCTTAAAAAAAGGAGCTAATGTAATAACAATTGTAATAGCAAATAGAAACCAAATAAGTTTATTGAATTGATTATGTTTATCTTTAAGCATTTTAAAATACCTTATAAATTATATTGCAAATATACAGTCTAATTTTCAAAAGTCAAGTATTTTATTTTAAAATCCTACTAGTTTATTGGTAGTGTTCAAAATAATGTTTGTTTATTTTGGCAATTTTTCTTCCGAGTTTTATTTTGCGTTAAACTCGGAAGAAAAGTACCATTAATACGTGATGAAGCTAGATAGTTTAAAATTAACAATTTATTCTGCTGCATGTTTTTTAGCTTCCTCCATTGTAATTCTTTGGTTATTGTAGAAAGGAACAGTGAAAGCTTTATCTATGCCACGATTTTTTAATTGAGTAACTAAAGTTCTTGCTTCGGCAAGAGTTTTTGCTTCGCCATAAGTATATTTATACATGCCACCATCGAAGTAAAAATTCACATTTTCTAATCCTTTAAATTTAGGGTCGTTGGCTTCAAGTTTATTAGTAGAAGTTAAAAACTGCACTCTATACACAAGACCTGTTGATTCTGCAGAGAAAGAATTATTTCCAGTTTGTCCTTGTTGGTTAGTAGTACTGGTTTCTTTACTAGAATCATTGTTATCTTTAGTTGTAGGAGTTTCTACTGCTTCTCCTGGTTTTGCGTCAATATGAATATCAGTTCCTTGTAAACTTTGCATATCAACATCACCAACACCTTCAACAAAGCCTGTTACTTTAAATTCTGTACGTCTGTTCATTTGATGTTCTTTTTCTGAGCATCTTACACCGTTAGTACATTTATTTACTGGTTTGGTTTCTCCATAACCTTTAGCAGAGATTCTATTTTGAGATATTCCATTGTCGATTATATATTGTACAGCAGATTCCGCTCTTCGTTGCGAAAGGTCTAAATTATATTTATCACTACCACGAGAGTCGGTATGTGAACCAAGCTCAATAATAATTGCAGGGTTTTCTTTTAATAAAGCAACTATTTTGTTGAGTTCTAATGCAGCATCGGCTCTAATGTTTGCTTTGTTATAGTCGTAATAAATATTTTCTATTACAATTTCTTTTTGTAATACAATTCTTTCGAGGACAAATTTTAAAAATACTGTGTCGTTAAATGTTTCGCAATGTGTTTCAAAAGTTTGTGTTGGTGTAGCAAAGAACTTAGTAGAAGCAGCACCTACAATATATTTAGAGTCGCAATTAACTACAGCTTCATATTTTCCATCTCCCACATTAGTAATCTTCATTTTCTGATTAGGGTCAGAACTTTCGGTGTGCATAACGCTTATTTCATCGGTTAATATTGCTAATGTTCCATTGTCCATTTTCTCCCAAGTTGTTACTGACAATATTAATGTAGTAGGAACAGGTGGTGGTGGAGGTGGTACATATTTAAAACTGTATATGTCGTCTGCACCTTGTCCATTGTTGCGGTTAGATGTAAAAAATCCTGTTTTGCCTTCCTCGGTAAATAATATTGCAAAATCATCTTTTGATGAATTAAAAGGATATTTTAAGTTTTCTGGTTCAGACCATGTTGCTTCGCTTCCTGTTGAGCGAAATATATCTAATCCCCCCATGCCAGAATGTCCATCAGAAGAGAAATATAAATCACCATTTTTCTCAATAACTGGGAACATTTCTTTACCAGGAGTATTAATTATATCTCCAGCATTTTGTGGAGTGTCCCAAGTTCCGTCATCATTTTTCACACAATAATAAATATCGGTTTCTCCAACTCCACCAGGCATATCAGAAACAAAATATAGTATGTTCCCATCTGGAGATAGGGTAGGGTGTCCGACAGAATATTCTTTTTTATTATTATATTGAAAAGGAGTAATTTCTACAAATTGTCCATCAATAAGTTTTGCAGAATATATTTCTAATCTGTCAGTTATAACATTGTGTTCTTTATCTGGGAACCAACTTGTTGGGTCTGGATTTAATTTCTTTTGTTTTTGTTCTACAGTTATTGTTTTTGTAAAATACAAAACTTGAGCAACTTCGTCGAACACTGCAGGTCCATTATGATAGGCATCATTGATACTATCTAGAAGTTTTATATTTTTAACTACACTATCTATAATTTCAACTTCGTAAAGTTTTAAGAATGGCAAGCCTGTCCATGAATAGTTTTTATTTTCAGTTTCAATAATATTTGCATTTTCTCTATCAGATGTAAATAAGAACTTGTTGCCAAATTTTGTTAAAGAAAAATCTGAGTTTTTAGAATTCAAATCTTTTACATTTTCTACTTCAAATAAGACAGTTGTATCGGCAATCCACTCTTTAGCCAAGTTGGAGCTTGTTATCTGATTTTGAGTAAAGTCATCATTCAAATTAGTATAAATGCTAATAGCTTCGTCATATCTTCCTTCTTGCTTTAATAAATCAGCATAAATTTTCAAGTCATTTTGTGTAGCACTACCTTTTTCTATTAGGCTAGCTAAATATTTTACTGCCTTTTCGGTATTGTTCATATGTATATAGCAATAAGCTAAGTTTCTGATATCTTTATCGCTAGCTTTGGCAAAATTTAGCTTGGTTTCGTATAATTCAGCAGCTTTTGCATATTCATATTTATTCATCAACTTTTCAGCTTTTTTCATTGATTTTTGAGCATAAGTCATCATTGTTGAAAAAAGCAATACAATTGTTAAAGTATATTTTAAATTTTTAGATATTGTCATCATTTTCACAAGTTTTTAAACATCCTTAAATCCGCAACTAATTATCTAAAATTAAAAACAAAGCCTTGCAAATAAAATGTTACAAGGCTTTGCAGTTTCAAAAAAAATCACTAAATTTGGTGATATTAATTTTAAAACAAACAAA
>Ga0116182_1002870_pt1 | contig 16510 bp, 21 predicted proteins | sample AD_UKC077_MetaG_FD_89805 | JGI IMG/M metagenome (GOLD analysis project Ga0116182, IMG submission 89805) | Active sludge microbial communities of municipal wastewater-treating anaerobic digesters from USA - AD_UKC077_MetaG | ecosystem: Engineered > Bioreactor > Anaerobic > Digestate | place: USA...
ATTGATATTTTGTGGTTCACTTAATTCTTCGGGAATAAATCCCAATAAATTTATAATTTCATCTTCATCATACTAAATATCAATAGTGGTTGATGGATCTACACATTTTCCAGACCTATTTTCCCCAACTATACCTAATATTCCCTTACTATCTCTAAAGTCCACAACATTATCACCCTAATAGCTAAAGAAGTTACTAAACTACAACCTTTCTATGGTCCATAAGTTAGATACCTTCATGCCATGTTCAACCTTGAGCCTTTCATTCAAATCCTTATTAATCTAAAACATCTTCTTAAGGTGATCCTTAGGGATCAATAAATTTACATGCTATATGTATTCTCTTATGATGGATTCTTGATAAGCTACATCGTTTAGATTCTATAATTGATACTTGAAGGTGCTGGAACGCTATTCAATATTATCCGATAGTTTAAATAATACTAGCTATTGAATGTTAAACTTCTATTTTAACTGAATTTGTATGGTCTTTAATTGAGAATGTGTTGTATTCTTGTACTTTATCTTGATTCTAGGATACTTGGAGTCTATATTGGGCATATCAATGATTTCCCCATTCTAAACTACAACATTATAAAATGAATAATCATTAGGCACATCAATTCTTTCTAATCTCTTCTCATCTAAATGCCATAATAATATACCATGGGAATCCTGCTATTCTCCAAAGTTTAGCTGAAGTAATGATCCAGCGTAAGAAATCAAAGGATCTTTGCTTACTAATGCTCCATTATGGATATCTCCTAACAGACCAAAATCGAACCCCTAAAAGTCCTTTACAGAGAATTTGGATTTCATTGGTATTCCATTTACTAATGGGTCGTTTACACATCCATGATACAAGCATATGTTTATATTATTGTTATCTGGGAACTACTATGGCATGCGTTCATCAAAAACTGATGCTACCCAAATATTCAAGTTCTAATAAAAATACCAACCTGTCTCCTTATAATATAATAGATTCTTGTTGTACTCATTGATTATGGAAATTAATGGTGACAAGGAATCTAGCCTATTATTGTTGGACAAATTGGCGTCGTGATTACCTGCTATTACTATTGTTGGAAGGATCTAAGAAAGTTTATTTAAAAACAGGGTTCCCAAGCTTACTGATTCGGGGGACATTTCCGTTTTGGAATGGAATATATCGCCTGTAACTATTATAATTGAATTTTTATCTTTTCTTTCATTTATTATGCTTATTAAATTTTCTAAAACTGATTGATATTCTCTAGATCTCCTATATAATCTGATATGGATGTCAGAAATATGGAAGATTTTATTTATCATAGAGTCATTTGCCCTACCTTTTCCTTTAACATTTCAAATTCCGTTGTTTGCGTATAGCTCTTTCTCTGTTTTAGTAGATATTTCCAATAATCCCACCTGTTCATTGAGCTGGGATCCTTCTCTATGAGATTAATAAAGCTAATGTTTTCAATTCCTAATTTAGACATCTTGGTGATAATCTAATGCTGGTCTTCCTATGCATCGTTGTCAAGGGAAAGACATATATCTGCATCATAATACAATATCTTCTATAATAACTTTTTAGATATAGTTTTTCCCATCAAGGGAACACTATTAAAGTTAACTGTTATAGCATCAAACATTCCCTAAGTTATCACCACTGGAAAGTTCCAATTAATCATGTTCTCAAATATTATCACTGAATCCTTCTAAAATCTAGGGTTCATATACTTGAAAGACTCGTGTGAATGTATAGTTCTTGCTGTGAAGTAATTCAATTGATTGTCTTCGTTAAAAGATGGAATGATTATTCTATCTTCGTATTGCCCTCTATTACAAAAACCTATATCATACTTCCAAATCTCGTAATTTCCAATTCCTCTTCGTTTAAGATAGTTAATGGCTTTTGATTTTAATGGAAAATCCTTTGGGTCTCGTAACGATATGTACTATGGTGGTAAAGATATCTATATGTGGGACTTCTATTTCTTAAATGGCTTTATCCTCTTTACAATCTATTCTACTCTAGGCTTAAAGGTGGACCACTTATTAAGTTTACGAAGCAGGGAAAACAGATTATTTCCCTTAGTCTTGCAAACCCAACAATGCCACTTATGTTCCTAGACATTGAATGCAAACTTCTTTCTATGATGATTGCAAAATGGACATTTAAAATATGTCCACTAAGAATTAGGATTTTCTGGCTAACCTAGTAAATCCCTTAATAATGTGTATAATCGTTCATCCATACAACCTCCAAACATTGCATATTACTATTATAACGTGATCACTAAAAAGTTGGTATGTTTACGGGATATAGTCCAAACTTATCATCATAGTGGTATCTATGATGTTAGAAACTCTTATAGGATGTGATAATTTAGCAATAGCCATTAATGTATTCGTATCATCATATAATCCCACAGATGTAATGTATGTGTATTCTAATTCTGGCTTCATGAAGAATTGTGACTAAGTGTCGCTACTAGTGTAGGCTGTTATATTTAGAGTCCTATTAAACTATCCAGGCTATATGTTACACATATATTCGAATTCATGTATCTAGAAATTATACTAAATCTCTACATTCCATAATGCAGGGTCGTATCCCGGTTTATTTAACAATATTGCATTAATATCAGGAATAAACACTCCTAATTGATTTTGCAAGGTCTAATCTAGATATAATACAGAATTAGTTATGTAAAATGGATTACCGTTATGGGATAAGCTCACTAACGACTAGGGGTCTATGGAATTAATATTCTTAATAAACAAAATAGTGGCAACAGAACTAGTATTCAACAGTATTTTTCCCTCTTCTGTAGAAAACATTGAAGAGGGAAAATATCTATTCTAAATGGAACCTAATGTATTAATGTCCAAATTCTAAGAATATGCGTTATTATTGTAGATGTAACGTTGTAATCCTGCTAAAATGTATACAGAAGGCTAGTCTATCTGCGTTAAAAAGTAAGAATACTAGTCATTAGAACATAGAGCTTTGTTGATAGTTCTCCTTTTCGTTATAGGATAACGAATATGAGAAATGTCACTACCTTGAAAAGACTTATAAACCATCGATCAATACTAAATTACTACTCTTGCATGAAGTTCTGTATCAACTAATTTTAATACGGGTTGGGAAAGCTTAGCTATAGCCAATAACTAACCCTAATCGTTGTATAATCCAATTCCAGTAATAGCGGTATAGGTGTGCCCAGAATTCCCTACTTCACTACGAACAACATTAGCTCCAAGAGTAGAACTATATGTTACCCATGTAGGATTTGTGGAAGCATTGTATTTCTCATTGGTTATACGACAGAAGAAGGTTTTAGAATTTAAGCTTTCCTAATACACAGCATTAATAAGTTTAATAGATTTTGGCATTGCTATCGTTCCACTAGAAGTATAGAAGAATAACAGTCCTAACTCTCCAAAGAACAATCCTCTGAAATTAGATGCTGTTGCAGTGCTACCTGAATATATCAATCCGAAATTGGAAACTTCGTTAACATATTGGTTGTTTATTTCGTAGGTAAACCCTGAAAATGCGGTATCAGTATAGCTGTAAACGGAATAGATGTCATTATCTAGTTTAAATTGAAACCTTCCATCATTGGTACTATTAATATTTAATTTGTCTCCAATTAAGTTATTAGCAAAAGAAAGAACTAATATATTCTAAACCCTTTGAGAAATATCATCGCTAAAAACGGGATGCCAATCATCATAAAAGGTACTAGCATTGAATCCTCTTAAAAGGCTCTTCATTTCGTTATAATGATATGATTCTCTTGACCCTGTTGCTGCTGTTAATACTGGTACATTTGTAGTGGGATGCCTTCCCATCGACATATTTGCATTAATAGGAGTTAATGTAATAGTAGGCTTTTCATTAAAGATCTAATTAATATACAATTTAGAAGGATTTGAAACAATATCTTTAGCTAAATCAAATTCAGTATAAAAGTTATCAACATAATTGTTGTATGTCGTGGTATTGATTGGAACTGTGGTTACATTCGTTTTCTATGGCATGTTAATTCACTCCTTAAACCTGTGCTTGTGTAGTGGTTGCAGTAGCAGTAGCAGATGGATTAACCTTGAAGGTATAAGTTCCTGTTGCCCCAGTTCTAGTTCCAGTTACGGTCATTCTAAAATAGATAGGAGTTGCAATGTCCTTTCTAATGAAAGATATGGAAGCAACATTGTTAATAGTTATTAAAGCTGAATTAAGGTTATCAGGTGATACTTCTGCGGAGTAACCCTAACTTCCCGTGTATTCAATTGAAGAAAATGGTTGACCGTTAGAAAAGTTAAGGGCAATAATATAAGTTTCTGTTGGAGAACCAGCTGTGGAAGGAGCATAAGTTACTTTTCCACCAGCGATAGCTGTTAGATTGTTTGTTACAAGTTGCGAAAGATTGGGAATGTCTATAAATGCTAGAAGTCTTGTTCCAGAATTGACATTATAATCCGTGTATAATTTGGTTTTTAGCATTAAATCGCCATTTGCAATAGGTTCCAATATAGGATAACTTTCTGGATTTTTTTCCAAAATCTACTACAATCCTTCAATCGAATAGTCCACCTAATCGTCTGAAACTGCAAATTTTGTTATATTAAATGCATTTACGCCAGAAGCAAGTTTTTGTCTTCCAGCCTTAGTTAGTATGGCGTTTATAATTATTGAACCATCTGGTGATGTGATATGTGCCATATAATTGTCTCCTTATATGTTAATTTTTGTAATCATTAGATTTTTATCTTGATCTATAATCATTTTTCTCTATTTAGAAACGCTAGAAGTTTCAACTGAACCAATAAACGATCTTGCCTTATAATTAAACATTCTTATATCTGCAGAAAGAGCCTAGTAACGAGATCTCTTGGTGTTAACCTAACCGCTTATTCTCCATATCTAATCAGCTCCAACATTTATTTCTGCACTTCCATAATTATCCTCTATTACGGAAATTCCTGTAAAATTAATTTCTATTAGTCCAGTATGGGATTTGTAATTGCTAGCAAATATCTATGGTTCAAATTGAATGCTTGCTAATGGATTCTCCATTTTATTCATAGCTATACTTGCTGGTAACTAGATTGTATAAGATGGAACCCCCGTGGACTTTACACTTACTAATTCCATTGTAGGAACTTTGTTTCTAGTTAGTACATTATTGTTGAGAATAACACCATATTTTGCATTTAATGAATATGGTATAAACTGTTGTAAAATCTTAAAAAAGGAAGAGTCTAACTTTTCATAAAATTTGACCATTTTAGTATAACTAGTTGTAAATACCGTGAAGTAATTACTGTATAGAAGTTTGTAATCCTATAAATTCTTGTATTTATAAAGCTTTTTGAAGTCCGTATACTAGTTATTATCCAAAAGATCTTCCAACTGATTCTAATAATCTATTATAAATTGAGAATCATAGTAATCACTATAAACTGAACCAAAATGTACATTAGGATAATTCTTAATAGCTGAAGCTCTTGTCAATTCTGGAAGTTGAATTGATTGGCTCACTGATACAGTATAAAACTTAGAAGGGGTATTTCCTAAAGAGAATATGGATGAGTATTTAATAACATCAAAGGTCTAAACTTTCCTTGCGGATTCGTTGTAATTGCAAGTTATTGATGGACTTTTTAATTGATTTGGATATAATGAATTAAAATCAAAAATTGCTTCCACATTTCCAATTGAATCTATTATATTCGTACCTCTAGCATATACACTATAATTGGATAATGTCTATTTCAGAAATTTCACATTATCAACAGAACATTGATTCATAATAGAAATCTTATTAATATCATGACCAAAATAAGAAGCACTGTTCTAAGATAGTCTATTCTAAACATAATATGAAAAATTGACAGAGGAACCACTTTTTTCTAGTATTAATAGATATGGTTTATTGATTTCATATTCTATTGTTTGGATCTTCGTAGTATCTAATTGAACTGTCCAAGAAGGAATCTCTGGAAATCTAGCATAAATAAGAGCTACATTTGCTGCAGAAGCGTTATTAAACGACATGATATTGGTTGCACTACAGGAATAATAAGGTTTAGTTATTCTTACTAAGTTTTCTCCAGTGTATGAATCCTTTACAAACTCATGAATCCTCAACAATCCCTAAGATAAGCCAAAAATGTTGTATAATTGCTATATGCAATATCTGCTTCCCTTTGACTTTAACAAGAACGGCATATTGGACAATAATCTAACTAGTAATAGTTTGTTGTAATGATTCAATTCGATATCATCCCTATTAAGAATGGAGGATTCGAAGAAAGTCCGATTAAGATTCTACATTCTAAATCCATTCTAATAGACAATTCCATAGTTTCTTAACAGCTATACTAGATAATCAAAACTGTAATTCTCTAATTCAATCTATAGAAGTGAATTAACCGCTGTTAAATTTCTAATTCCTGCCCAAAACTAGTCTAATGTGTCTCCGAGGATGTTAACAAATTGTATTAAATCAGTGTTCCTCTCATCATACAATATGGTTTCTGGTAATAGCTTATACAAGGCATGAAGATTATTATAATCACAAACAGAAGCAGAATCACTTTTTGTTTGATACCATTGATTAAAATTATCTATTGAGGCAAAATTTTTAATAGAACTAGAAGATCCTGTTGCTATTAGATTTAAATCAAGCAAGCAGTGTCTCTAAAAGGTATTAAGTCCACTAATCAGCTATTCAAGCCTTGCGGTCTTACTGGAAGATACGTAACTTCCACTTATATCTAATATATCTATGTACTTTTGAGCAAAGGAATTCAATCTACTCTGATAAGTTCCAAAATGTACAAAGGAATTGGTATCGTTAACATCATAATAGATAGTCTCTAACGCATTATTAATGGATAGAGGTATATTGTATTCGCTTTCAGGAAAACTAGTTAATGTCTAATAAGATTGAGAAGTAATCCAATTTGAAGACATATTAGTATCAAAGAAATTGGGTTCTTTGATGTGAATGTATTGTATTGGTTCTTCCTAAACTATAGGTAATAAATCATATTCCTATGTTATAGGCTAAAATTTCATTATATAAAGATAGAACTCATCCTCATTAGTGTAGCTCGTTGGCTAGGTAAACCTCAACACATACTAACTAGTATAGAAATTGAATTTTAAATGCTAAACTACTGAAGCCTTATCATTGGCAACGGTTAATAACTTTACCTTGGTTTTATTAGCCTAGTAATATCCCTAAAAGTTTCTAATATCCTAATCGTTAGTAAGTTCAGGATAGTTTGCAAAAACCGCTTTAATCTAAGTTCTAGTCTTTGAAAACTTTACAGGGTATAATCTACTATCAAAAACCCTTTGCTAAGAACCTGTCCAAGGACTTAATAGGTAATAGGTTAACTAGAAATGTCCATTAATATAACCATTATTTCTCAAAAGAGTTTCGGTTGGAAATACAATATCATCTCCTTGAGAGTATAGTGAGTACTATTGCAGGCTTACTACCTTAGTAATTTCATTGTTTTTTATTTTACATAAAATCATTCTATTGTTGTTCCCTATTGTTGTTCTAATGTGTATTGTTCTAGCTACTAAGGTGTATCTGGTTGAAAGTATTCCCATACTGCTCTTAAATTAACATCGGATTCCAACGGATACAAGGTAACTTCCATGTTAGTACTCAAATCTTCCCAACTACCTTGATTATAATTAATCTACCATTTAACAAATCTTGTATGAGTATCGTTTTGAGCTGTCAATGTTACAACAGTTAAGTAATCATATTGAAACCTTTGAGGTTGTTCGAAGGCTCCACCCGTGCCTATTAATGTGCCAGTTCCCCAACTTTCTACATATTGTAATCCATTTACATCTAAAGGATTAATCACAATCTTAGCTCTACCAGGTGTTACGGTAGTAATGGTCAACTAGTAGTAATCTATTGTTGTAGTGGCAATCGTGTTAGAATTAATGCTACTACCTGACTGTTTTACAGCCCTTACCCGATAGTAATAATTTGTTTCCGGTGAAAGTTGTGACACATTATAATACGTTCCAGAAACTGCTCGTCCGTTGTAGCCATTAACAAAATTAGTAAAATTAGGATTTGTAGAAACGTCTAATTTATAATCTGTTACGCCATACACAGAATTCCAGTTAGCTCTAAAGCCTGCATCCGATACCTGCGTTGCAGCAGTTGCTACAGGAGCTGGAATTAAAATAGACGACATTATGTCTGAATTGATACTAGCTCCACTACGATTCTCAGCTCTAACTCTGTAATAGGAAGTAGTTCCATTGGGTATTCCCGTAACACTTTGACTAGTTGCCATTATTGTTCTATTTTCATAGCCTGGTATGTATGATTCAAAGTTACTATTAGTTGAAACATCTAACTTGTAATACTTAGCCCCTTGAACTGCATTCCATCTAGCTGTAAACGATGTTGCAGTAACATTTAACGGAGCCAATACTGTAGGTTTTGCTGGAGTAGTTAAAATATTGAAGATTTTAGAATCTTCTCCATATCCAAATTCGTTAATGGTTCTAAGTTTATAATAGTAATTGGTTCCAGGTGAAAGATTTGTTAATCTAAGAGTACTTCCAGTTACTATGGTATTATTATAGTTTGGAATAAAACTTCTTAAGTCACTGTATTGTGACACTCCCAGCATATATTTAGATGCCTAAGGGACAGCATTCCAATTTATAATAACACTATTAGTAGAACTAGAAAGGGCAATACTGGAGGTCACAGTTCTAGGAAGAACATTCAATAGATTCTTCTTGAATAACTTGTATATTTCCTAATATTCCTTGATGGTAATTGTCGAAGAGGACACTAAGTATTCGTATGCCTAATCGTTGCTTGCGATAATGTTATCTTCGTTGAAGAACTAGAACTTTGGTTTCTACTTGTTAATTTTAATCCATTTCATACCAATTGAATCCCCTCTAATTTATTCAACAAAAATAGATAACACTTAATTTTCATTTCCTAACTCATATTAGCGATATTCTAATAAAAAACTCTGTATAAGTCATATTCTTCTCGAATTAAGTAAAAACTCTACTATAATTGAGTAATTTCATTTGGTACACTATTAATGGATTGAAGGTTAAACAACTCTAAACTTGTCCTTAATGTTGTATATTTTATTGTCAATTTTCAACTAAAGTTGATAGAATCTATTTCTTGGCAATTGCTACATATCAATATCGAAATAGTTTTTCTAACCATCACAACTTAATCTTGTGTAAATAGCGTTATGATCGAATACCTTAAATTTTTCAATGTTAGTTACATCATATAAACAATAAGTTGCAACCATTGAAGAAGGTAAGCAATATTCAATGGAGGAGGCACTCCAATAGCTAGTAGTCCAATCTCTTGAATAAACCTAAGGTGTCAATCTAAGATAGAATCTTTCTATCTAATTTTGTTGATATTCTAAATTTATTTTAGGAATAGAAACAATATAATCTTCTACAGTTGAAACGGAATTTGATGATTCGGTCCACGAATAATCGTCAATATAATAGGTGTATCTTGGGTAAAATATTGTATTAGTATTAGGCGAATAGTATCTTATCAACCCTATATTAATACTTTCGTCATCAAATTTAAGCAAGACCCCTTGATATCCATCTAAATCATTATATGAGTATTCTACCTTCTAATAGATTGTTCTGTAAGAAACAGTAGTCTAATCTTTAGACTAATCAGATGAGTAATCGCCACCAGGCTTTAGCCACTTTACATTAGAATTACGATAAATCCATGAAGATCCTTCATCTCTTGTAAAGGACTTATATGAATCCAAAGAAACCCCAGGAGACCACATTGGTACATCCTAGGATATTAACGGATGCATTACTATAGTAAATGGTTCAGAATATTGCAAATCTGCAAAAGAAGGATATAAGCACAAACTCATTGAATCATAATTATAATATTTCCACTATGCATTAGAAGATTGAGGTGGAGCGAGAATAATCCTTGTATAATCCCGTCCCCTTGAAGAATTGAAACTTCTTAAGGTTAATTGCTCATCTCCCCCTGCGTTTTTTAAGGGATATTTGGAATAAAGGGTATTAGCAAATTCTACTCTTTGTGAAAATATCATTATAATATGCTCCCTACAATGTCTTTATTGGGGTATTTAAGCTAAAATATAGAAGGTGTAATGCTAGTAAAATACCGTTTTACTTGAGAATCAAAAGCTGTATTCATATCATATTGCACCATGGAATATCCGTCATCTTCTCCTACCTTATTAACAAATTTTACATCTACAACATTAATTACACCCTTTATTCCTAAAAGTTCAGCAGTAATGTAATTTATATCAATGGGGCTACCAATTTCAAAGTTGTCTATGTTCATTATCTCTTTAATTTTCTAAATAGCCTTGTATAATATCTACTTTTTAGAGTATTGTTTGTCTGCTACAATTGAAAACTAACAACCTACGTTGATAATGTAGGCATTTTTAATGTCAATGACGTCGCCTAGCATTCTATACTTCTATAAGAACTATCCAAGATTAGACTTTATTTGATAATTTGTCTAAACTAGATGTTTTTCATTGTTGTAAGAAAGAACATACAACTAAACTACATTGTTAGTAGGATTCTTCTGTACGTGACTCTTAGCAATATTACCAAATTCAGCAGGTAATAATCTAGATGCATTAATATAATCTTCTTGTGTAACTAATCTGTTTTGTGAATTAATAAAAGCTATTGCGTTTTCCTTTATAGAGTCAATAGATTCCAATCCTAATCCACCAATAACAGGACTGTAGTTGTTTACGTTTAATGAACTCAATACTACTTGATAAATTTCATTATCGTAGTCATCATTATTGTAAGCTCTGTAGGAAGCAATCTCATTTACAGATAATGCTGGATCCGTTGCAGGAGATGACACATAATAAGTGATAGTCAAGGTCTTTCCATATGGAACCTAGCCATAATTGTTATTTAGCAATAATAATGATGGAGTTGCAATTTCTGAATAGTCATAGTTGTAAAATGACTAATACAATTCAGACTATAATCTATTAGAACGCTATTTAGATCCAAAATACAGGAATGTTGCATCGTATTTATCTACTAACTTCTTAAATCTTTTGTTGGTTTTGATTCTTTTAAAGACTCTAATATTATTATTGTATTCAATGTCGGTACTCATTATTAAATCATTAGCCATGTTCAACACCTAATACCAATTATGTCCATCTTCATCTACAACGCTCTTTATCTTAACTATATTAGTGTCAGGTAAATATATTTTCATGTTATTCTTGATTAAATCATCACATCTATACGTAAAGGTCTTTTCCGCAACGGAATAAGCATATACATTTTTTCTCAATATAACATTAATATTATGATGACCAATCAATGGCTGAATTAGTTCATCTTTGACAGTCATCTGTTTAAAATTGACAGTTTCAAAAATCGTATAAAGATTACCAGATTCCGATTTAACCTAAGTACCTGGATACAGTATTGGAGCATAATTATATTGAACAATTCCATCTATTACGGGAACTAGACACTACAATGCTACGGGAACTGTCGCTGGTGTAGAAGTTCTAATCTTATAACCGTAAGCTTGAGCAATGTTGTATACGGACTACTTATCCTAAGCATGATACAACAAAGTCTCTTTTGTTTGATGGTCTATGTAGTAATTAAGGACATCTCCAACATATGCCACCATTTCCAACATAACCATGCCAGGACTAGCAGGGGAAAAATCATTAAAGGAGTCAGGGTAGTAGTACTTTATTTGGTTTACTAAACGACTCAATATAGAATCAAAATCTCTGTTTAAGTATTTGATTTCACGATTTTTAGGTAATTTCATTCAATTTAAGCTCCAAGAATATCGTGTCGCTTTGCTATCCGACACTAAAGTCTATGTGAATTTCGAGTTTATGCTAGATGACTGTGACAGTAACCTTTAATTTGTCAACCTATTTAATCCACAATCTAATACTCTTTTCAATCTAATTTGCAACTTTTGAAGGGTAATCTGAGTATCCTAAGTTTTCAAACAACATTCGTTCTAAATCCATTCCGAACTAGCAATTTTGAGAAATAATACGCTAGCCTTTACGAGTGTAAAGAAGATGGATTATCTTATTTTTGGCGTTATCCTTAATATCCTCAACGGGATTAAATAATCCAAAAGCAGTTCTATGAAATGGATACCCTATAGCCTTAATATGTTGCATTCTTTTTAATCTTTGCCAACCCTCTTGTTAAGAAGTTAGGAAGGGAATCTACATGGTCTAATATTGACTCTCCAGTTTCAAGAGGATCAATATTTTCATTTAATGCCATTCTCAAATTTGAACTAATCTTAGTTCCCTACACACCCATTGATGGTAAGTCTAGCTCTTCATCATTACCATAATTCACCATCTAATACTTTTTTAACTGTGCAATTTTACCATTGTTTTCAATTATACTAGAAACCTTGTTAGATGGAGCCTTTGCCCTAATGTTACTAGTCTTGCTTTCATATAACGATAATAAAATCTTGTTGATACCACTATCTTCGAAGAATTCGGAAAGAGTTTCGATTATAATGTTCTTTAGCTATTGTTTTCCTTTATCAGTCATTTCGACCTCCTATTAATTAAACTTTGTTAATGTCACTAACCCCACTCCTCCTGCATTACTAATGGCAGGTAAAGGAACTGAAATAGGAATAGTTGCCTTTATATCATTTATTAATGTATCAATTATGATCGACCAAGTTTCCTTCAAACTTTTTGAATCCTGCAGATCCAATGTCGAATTAACTATTGGAGTAAACACTGTACTCGGTGCGTTTAAAACAACTTTGTCTCCTACTAAAGATATAATTGATGTTATCTGTATATTCGTAGTCAACGCTTTATACCACATAGGGAGACTTATCTTGGCAAACTCCAATAGTTCTTCTCCCAATATTGCACACGACATTAACCTAAATTTCACTGGACCACTCATTGGATCAGGAACTGGAGGAGCAGAAAGAATCTGACCAGTATAATTACCTTGTATTTCTAAATTTTGTATGAGATATTTACTTATCTACACACCTAATATTTCATGAATCTCTTTGCTATCTTCTTTCTAAGATATTAATGAGATAATAAGATCAACTAAATCATTGGAATTGAGCATATCATGAACCCACTATATTAATAGTATGTGGTGCTCCAGTAAAGGCACAAACAGGTAAACTGCAAAAACCAGGTGTGCTACCCGCTTGAATTCCTGATATTTCTGTTGGTCCACCTAAAGTTATCTTTGTAGCGGTTATCGTTACTCCTGCGGAATCAATTACCACTTCATTAGAACCAACCTTAATAGTCACTTTACTTGCCTTCAACTAAATGTTCTTACTCTATCCAAATAAGTTTGATCCGGCTGACAACTATATGTTCTATTTTGCATAAACTTCTACATCGTTCTTCCTTCCATTAATTACTATTCTATCACTATATTGAAGAATGTTATTTCCTATTAAGGAAAACGAATTAATAGTGTCTAGTAAACTTCTAGAAGATGCAACATCAAATGGATCTTCTGGCTAAACTTCAAAATTACCTAATTGAATTAAAGAACCACAATCTATTGAATTTTCAACAGTGTTGTTCTTAGTGCAAGCTGAGTTTTCATTACTTATTATAATAGATGGAAGTAGAGTCTAGTTCTAAGAACCCCTTCTATTTGTAAACTTGATCCCATGTCCGTATCTACCAGACAATATGACGTCACCCTATTCATAATTTATAGGTTTAACCTAATTATTGATATAAAAGTTTTTACCACATAAATTCTAGTTTTCCTAGGCTTGCTACTATTCATTATCGATGATAGAAATATCAGCTACTACATTATTATTTGGATTGTTTAATATGTTCAATATTGAAAAATAGTAGTATTGATCGAAAATTACACCCTACCTAGTATCTATATCCTAAGATGGATAGGAAGAACATAAAACAAGCTCCCCTACTACTGGTATTTGTTGAATAAACGCATTCATTGGGTACATTATTAATAACTACTAAGCCTATTTGCCTCTCTAAGTGTAAAGTAATCTAGCCTAAATAGCACCAGATACATGCTCGGGATACTTGGAAGGCTACTATTCCGTTCCCTCCGTTACATCCTATATGGTTAAAACCTTTCTAACTTCAGCGATATCTATTTCATAGAATTTTTCATCTGGAGAGTATTTCTTGATTTTATCAGCAATATTAGCATCTGTTAATATCTGGGTACCCTTGTATACTGCTGGTTCAATTAACCTTGGCTATCTTATTTTCATTTCTACCCTTAACGATGTTAAAATATGGGGTTACGTCTTCTTTAACGCTGTTGATTAGTTGCTATTTCTATTGTGGAGTTAAAGTAAGCTCACCGCTCTATTCACTACCCCTATTAGTGTCCGATTTAGCCACTATATTTGCGAGTTTTAATAGAATCTAATCATTCTTAACCAGAGTGTTCATGTAATCTGAAATCTATGGTGATAATATCTGCAGGTCTACAGTATCCGTAACTCTTTTGGAGATATCTTCAATAATATCTTTAAGCTGAGCTCTCGTTTCCCTTGCGTTCGTTACTATTTCTCTAAAAAGATCCTAAGTACTGAAGTTCTCGAATATTTCTTTGTCTGCCATGTTTGTTATTCCTCAAATATATTGGTAAGTTAATAACTACAAGCTATTTTCAAGCTTATCAGTTTTAATTCTATAGTAACTCTTTCCAATAATCTTTAAAACCTTGTTTATTAGTTCAGAATTTTGCTATGTCATTTCTGTTATATAAAGCATTATAGCCTTTCTATTGAAATTCTCTATTAAATCAACATCTCTTATCAATTGCAAAACGGCATTAGCTACCTAAACCTATTTTTGGTTCTTTAGGTGGGGGATAATGCTCTATTCTATCTACTAAACAAGATCTGTAAAAACTAGAGATAGCAATACTTCGGAATATTGCCTATCCCGTTCATGATTCCAATGTTCATAAGAACAATTTTCTAATAAGTTAATCTGTTCTCCGTCGTCATTAACTTGATTGATGCTCTTGAATTTATCATTATGACGAATTCCCTTGTCTAATTGCTCTAAAATAAAGTTTCTTGCGATAACAGTAAAATAGGTAAACCCTGAACCTCTGGTGGGATCAAACCCATCCGCCTTCTGAATCATATTACTTAAACATTCTAACAATAAAGTCTAGGAATTTTGAATTCTCTACTATATTTTATACTTGAATATTAAAGCATTAGCAATCTTTCTAAACGCTATATCAATATGATCTTTGTACAATTCCTATCTAATTACAGGATCTGTCTACTAATTGTATTGAATTATTATCTTCTATAACTCTTTTCCAAAATATATGTTACTTTTTCCTTTCTTCATTCCCGATTTTTTCAGCAAAATAATTTCTTAGCTCCTCTATAGCAGTTGTTAAAAGAACAAACGTCTACCCTACAACATCATGAGCCTAAAATGCTCCTGAGTTATCAACCTTTCGCATGATAAGCAATGCTTTATGCATTTTTACCATCATTTCATATAACGTCTTTTCGTTCTTTATTCTAGCTTTAAACTGTATATAAGCAATACAGAAACCATGATTAATAAGATTCCTAAAATCCATTCCATTATTTTACATTCCTTTAAGTGTCTATTTATAATTATTATAAACCTACAAAACTTTCCCTGCATATTTATTTTTCGAACTTGCGTTGCCGTTGTATGCATTCAATGTTGTAGTTAAATTAGTCCCACGAACCCTGCGGCAATAACTAAATATCTAACATGCCTTTTCAGTTTGTTCGTTAGTGCTGTTTCTAAATGTACTTAAAACTCTATGTACATTTAGGTTAATTTGAAAATACCCATAACAATTTCCATAACCCATTACAGTCTTTCTAAAATTAGACTAGGTCTTTGCGATAGCGAGCAATATTAGTGGATCAATAGAGTATTGTGTACCATAAGTATAAACCGCCTGAGCTAATTCTCTTCTTTCCGTTTCATTGGAAATGGAACTTACTTGCGTTATTAACTTATATAATTTCTAAATCTATAATTCTTCTGGAGTACGATACTCTATAGCTATAGTGCTGTCTCTTAAGACAAAAGTACTATCTTCGATTGATGATTGGGATGAATTTGTTTGGGAGCTTTCAGAGGATTGAGTTGTGCACGATGCCGAAAATGTCATTGACATAAATAAGATGAACAAGATGACGTGAAAGTGTCTTCTTCCCCCTCTAAGTTTAACATTTTTCATAAGTTTTTCTCCTTTGTTGTCTTAATGAAATTTCATTTCTTGCTTTTTACGTAGAACTCTAATTACGTACGTATCGGATTTATATTGATAAAGAACTATTATAGTGTAATTTAATAAAAAATGATAATTTATTTTTAGTCAATTCTAATAAACCCAATGCCAACTCTTAATCTCCTAAAT
>Ga0116182_1002873_pt1 | contig 16503 bp, 11 predicted proteins | sample AD_UKC077_MetaG_FD_89805 | JGI IMG/M metagenome (GOLD analysis project Ga0116182, IMG submission 89805) | Active sludge microbial communities of municipal wastewater-treating anaerobic digesters from USA - AD_UKC077_MetaG | ecosystem: Engineered > Bioreactor > Anaerobic > Digestate | place: USA...
CAGTTCAGCCACATAGGCCACATCGATCGTATGACTCACCCGCAACTCCTTCACTCCGCACAAACAAACCTATTACCAAATAAGTGTCAGATGTTACTCTTCTACGGGTATCGACACAATGCAAAAAGGCGGCGGGCAGACTTTGGGTCCACCACACCGCCTTCATGTCCGGCACATGCCAGCCGGAGTCAGGAATCAGATTCAGAAACTGTCCGGCACTCGCGCCGAAATCCCCAACTCCTAAATCCTAGCTCCTCACTCCTCCTTGACTTCTCAGGGTTTGCCGTACACTTCAACTTCGGTGTAGTGGTTCATCTCATTCGAGGTGTTGCCTTTGCTGGAGAAGCGGACATAACGCCCCTTCACGCCGTTGACGGCAAAAGGACGGCCCTCGTTCGTCTCGATGTACTCTTTCTCTTTGCCTTCGCCCAGCTTCGACGAGTTGTCGTGGTCGTTGTTGAAGACCGTCACGACGCCGTCGATGAAGTCCGGGTCATTGGAGATCTGGCAGACCACGTCGCTATAGACGCGCGCCTCGCCGTGGTAATGCCACACGCACGCGGCGTAGATTACTTTCTCTTTGCCCAGATCGACCTGCACCCACTGCGTGCCGGGGCCGAGTTCGACATACGTCGCGGCGTCGTGCTCTTTGTCGCCGTCGGTGATGAACGCCAGATCGCCGATGATCGGCTCCGGGTCGCTCGACGTGACCTTGCAATCCTTTGAGAGCACCTTGTCGGCGCCGGCCGGAACATCGATCGGCGGACGCGGCTTGCCGCCGCGCGCAGGCTCGAGGTTCGGCGAGCGGATGTCTTTGGGCGTGCCCGTGAACTGCGGCTTGGGCAGATGAATCGTCAAACAAACGTTCCCCGAACCGGCTGACGAACGTTCCTCCGCAGGCGTGACAGGGGCGACCGATTCGCGGCGTCCCTCTGTGGTTCGGCCCGCAGGCACATAGCCGGGCTCGGTCTTGGATTGGTTGCATCCGACATGGCCGGCCATGGCCAGCAGGATGGCAAACAGGGCGTTTTGACTGGTTGTTTTCATGATGATCCCCCTTCCTCAGAACGTGATCCATGACATCTAGGTGAAAATCGGCTTGGGTAACATGATCCGCAACAGCACTCTAGGTTCTTTATTATCAGGGATGTCAACCGGCTTGCGCCCGTAGACTTCAATCTCGGTATAACGATTCACAGGCGTCTCGGTGCAACCGCTGCTGTAGATCCGGATAAATCGTGATGGAACACCTTCAACCTCAACACACCGCCCCTCGTTCGTCTCAATGTACTCCTTATCCATTCCCATCCCGAGGCCCGCGCTGTTGTCATGGTCATTATTGAAGGCTGTCACAACACCGTCGATGAAGTCTGGATCATTCGACAGTTGGACCACGACATCATGATAGACGCAGGGATAGTCATAGGCATGCCAGATCTGAACAGCCCACACTTCTAGAGTCGTTCCTAGATCGAGTTGGACCCATTGCCTTCCAGACGGCAAATTGAAACGATTATCATCATGCTCCTTGTCGCCATCGACAACACAGTTGATATCCCCATGCGGTGTTCGGCAATCAACCGAATCCTGAAGCGTAGGAGCCGTGCTGGCCGTTACAACACACCCCAGCGCCACATTATTTGTTGCCTGAAACGGGACGTAAACCGGAGGCCGCGGTTTCCCCATACGCGATGCCTCAAGATTAGGTGAGCGGAGATCCATAGGCCGCGCCCAAACCTGAACGGCCAACATCACTCCGGCAACCATTACCATTCCGCGAGCCAATAGCATTTGACACCTCACAATAAAAAAAGCGGCGGGCAGACTCTGGGTCCACCACACCGCCTTCATGTCCGGCACATGCCAGCCGGAGTCAGGGATCGGATTCAGAAACTGTCCGGCACGCGCGCCGAAGCTCTCAACTCCTAAATCCTGCCTCCTCGCTCCGCCTTTCCTGCTCAGGGTTTGCCGTACACTTCGACCTCGGTGTAGTGGTTCATCTCGTTCGAGGTGTTGCCCTTGCTGGAGAAGCGGACATACCGCCCCTTCACGCCGTTGACGGCGAAAGGACGGCCCTCGTTGGTCTCGATGTACTCTTTCTCTTTGCCTTCGCCCAGCTTCGACGAATTGTCGTGGTCGTTGTTGAAGACCGTCACGACGCCGTCGATGAAGTCCGGGTCATTGGAGATCTGGCAGACCACGTCGCGATAGACGCGCGCCTCGCCGTGGTAGTGCCACACGCACGCGGCGTAGACTTCCTTCTCCGCACCCAGATCGACCTGCACCCACTGCGTGCCGGGGCCGAGTTCAACATACGTCGCGGCGTCATGCTCTTTGTCGCCGTCGGTGATGAACGCCAGCTCGCCGATGATCGGCTCCGGATCACTCGACGTGACCTTGCAGTCCTTTGAGAGTACCTTGTCGGCGCCGGCCGGAACATCGATGGGCGGACGCGGCTTGCCGCCGCGGGCCGGCTCGAGGTTCGGCGAGCGGATGTCTTTGGGCGTGCCCGTGAACTGCGGTTTTGGCAGCTCAATCTTGAGCTGGACCTTATCCTGGGCTTCGGCCGCGACGACCAGCCCGGCGGCCACAACGGCCGCAACCATGATGCCTGTGTGTTTCATTGTTCTGTCCTCCTTCAGTTGTGCTTCGTGAGATGCCGCTCCGCAGAGATCTTCCCCGCGTTTAACGTCATCATTGAAGCAAATAATTTCTTCTCTGTCATGTCCACCATTCGGTTGAAAATGCCGACGGGGGGACCGCACCGGATTCGGGCAACGGTCCGATGCGCTACAGATGCGGCAGCGGGAAGCATCCGCATTGCCTGACCGGCCTGCGCAGCCGATCCATCCACTCAGGCTGCTCCCGCGCCACCAGTGCGCCACAGCCCTCGATCTCCTCGCAGGCCGTCTCAATCTCTCCCCAGCTCATGCCGAGGAATGCGGTGGAGAGCGCGTCGGCCAGCGCCGCCGTCGGCGCATACGACCATGCAGCGGCGTGTCGCGCCGCTGCCACGCCGTGTCTTACGTCCACGATGTGCGCGCCTTTCACATCGAAGCCGGACCCGCTGATCGCACCGCCGTTCACGCGCACGGCGTCCAGGCCCGCGCGTTTCTTCCAGTCGCCGCCCACACCGACAGGCCACCCCGGCGGGCCGTCGCCCATCGACCCTCTGGCCGCCACCGAGCTGGTGCCGCCGTGGATCAGGAAATCGGCGAACCCGTAGTCGTTCTGGAGCAGCTCGCAACCCAGATCCACGGCATACCCTTTGCCGAGCGCGCCGAAATCGAGTTCCAGCGGTGAATCCCGCCCTTGGCGGTCGGGATTCACCGCGACCAGCAGATTCTCGGTGTCGATCACCAGGCGGTTCATGCCGCAGGCGTCCAGCGCATCCCTGCGCTCTTTCTCCGTGAGCCCGCCCCACCGGTGGCCGACCCCGCGCAACGCGTCCATGACGGTGCCCACGGTCACGTCGAACGCCCCCCGCGTGGCGGCGCAGACCCGCGTGGCGATCAGCAGCAGGTCGAGCGTCTCCGGCGAGACGCGGTAGGTCTCGCCGGGCTTGATGCGGCTGATCATCGCCACTTCGCTCACATCGAGGAATCGGCTGATCTGCTCTTCCAGCCTGTCCACCTTCTGGAAGACCGCGTAGGCCGCGCTTTCCGCGACCTGCGCGTCATCCTCTACGAGCATCACCTCGAACACGGTGTTCATCGCCTGATGCCCGAACTTGTGGACAGGGGGGGCCATTTTGCGTGAGTGCGTCAGTGCGTGAACGCCTTGCGTTTCATGACTCACGCACTCACGCACATTCGCACGTCTCCTATTCTTTCCGTCCGCCCGTCAGGCACATCCACGCCGCGACGGCGAGGAAGGAGAAGGTCACGCAGCGGTGAGCCGCAAGCATCGTGTGCTGCCAGTCGGTGCCGAACCACGTCATCATCGGCGCGACCGCGGTGAAGATCACCAGCACGCCCAGCGCCAGGACGACCGCCCACAGCAGATTGCGCTTGGCGTTGGCGATGCGCCGCCCGCCGCGCAGGGCGATCAGCACAACCAGGCAGAACGCGAAAAGACCGCCCGCCACCATGTGGAAGATGAGGAGGTACCCGGTCATCAGGTGGAAGAACCAGCCGAGCGCACCCGACAGGCCGAGATAGGCGCTGGCCAGCCCCAAGCCGACCGCCGCGCCTTTGTCGATCATGACGGCTTGTTTCTCACAGGGCTTGCCGTACGGCAGCGATGTCTTGGCCAGCACCGCAGGCACCGCCGCCGCGAAGAACGCCACCGTCACCAGCAGCACCAGAACGAAGACCGTCCAGAGGAAGACCTTGAAGAGCGGGCGCATCAGGAACGTGGTTCCGAAGAGTTTGTTGTAGCTGCCGCTGAGTCCCATGAACTCGTTCTGGGCTTTGACCAACATCTTGGCGGTCAGCAGAGGACCGGTAGAGGCCACCTTCGCGAAGAAGAACGCGGAGTCCACGGTGTGGCAGTCCGCGCATTTAGCCGGACGCGCGCCGCGCGCCATGCGCGCCGGACGGACGTCGTGGCCAAGGGCCCACGAGACCGGTTCGGCCGCCTTGTCCACTTTCGCGACAAGCGCGCCGTCTGCGGCGAGCGACCACACCTGGCCGTGCGCGACATAGACGGACTCTTTCTCCCCGGCCCCGGCCAGACGCTTGAGGCCGCCGGCGACCATCTCCTCGGTGAGCGTGCAATCCGTGCCGCTGAGCGCCGCCGCGTTGCGGATCACGTAGTCGTTCACGAGCGGCGAAAACCGGCCGTCCTTATACCAGCCGACCCGGGGCGCGTCCGCCTTGTCCGCGACGTTAGTCGAGATCACGGCATCGTTGTCGCCGCCGCGGAAGAAGAGATGGTTGCCATACACCACCGCGCCATAACCATTCGTCAGGGCGAGCGTCGAGGCGTCGAGCGTCTGGAGCAGGTTCGCCAGCGCCTTCGTGTTGGCTGTGAATGCAGTCTGCTGCTCGGAGGTCATCTTGTCAGTGTCGGCAAGCGGGTCGAAGGCGGGGACCACGGAAACGAGACCGTTCGTGGTCTGATAATACCACCCGTCGGCTTTGTCTGTCTCCCCTGCGGGCACGGTCACGCCGTCCACGTTCTTGACGAACAGCTTGCGGTCCACCGCCAGCACAGGCGTGGGCACGTTGGGGTCGGTGGCGAAGGTCGCGAGTATCGCGCCCGCCTGTTCGCGCACGTCGAGGAGGCCGGCACACGCGGCATTGATCTTTTCGGGAGCGAGCGGCGTGATGCCCTCGCCGTCGCGAACGCCCCAGAAGGCCGGCCACGACATGCGCCTCGGCTCGATCTTGCCCGCTTCGTTGCGCACGAAGACCGGCTCCAGAATGAACGGCTGCGGCGTGGCCCAGCGGGCGCGGCCGTAGACCCCCATGCGGTTGGCGCGCGAGGTGCGCACCTCCGCCAACATCCCTTCATCGGTCACGCCAGAGTGGCAGGCCGTACAGCTCAGATCCTTGAAGTGGCTGACCGGAATGCCGACATGCTTCGGCGCGGGGGCCCCGTGGCGGCCGGCGCGGGCGAGGTCCGTGCCCATGTGGCAACCCACGCAGCTCGCGCTGGCGCGGGTCTTGTCCATCTTGCCGGTGTTGTCGCCTTCATAGCCGCGCGCGATGGCGTGGTTCTCGCCGTTGCCATGACAGTCGGCACAGCTCATGCCGGCGCGCAGATGCACGTCGCCGTCGATGTCTTTGTGCGGCATGCCGGCCTGTGACGTCGAGTGGCAATTCAGGCAGTTTTCGTTGCCCGGCGCGCCGACCTGCAACACCGTACGGTTCTTGGTGTCGAACTGCCGGGTGTCATAGACCACGTGCGGCGGCACGGCATAGACCGCATCGTCACGGTTCAGGCCTCGCATTGCGTGCCAGTAGTCGGGCACGCGCGAGCCCATGCCGAGGATCTCGCCCAGTCCGAGCGCCCCGGTGGCGGCCCAGCGGAAGTTTTGGCGCATGATGAGGCGCACCCACTCGCTGTGGTCATAGGTTTTGCTCTGGCTGTGACAGACAAAACAGTTGATTTCGATTGGTCCAGAGACATCCCAGCGGGCGCGCGGCCCGCCTTCGGCCAGAGCCTCACCGGGGTCAGCCATGTCGCCGCCGGGCATGTGACGCCCGAAGGCGTAGACGAATTCCCAGTGGGTCATGCCGAGCTGTTCCGGGTTATACGTGCCGGGCCAGTCGCGCAAGCTCATCGGAATCTGCGATCCGCTGACCGGGTCGATCAGAAACCAAGGCTCGCCGCGGCGACCGTGCACCGTGTTTGTCCCGGACATGTTGAAATGCCAGCCGGACGAGATGGCGGCGTAGTCGTGACACTGGCCGCACGTTTGCCGCGTGCTGACCGGCAGCGCGTTCGGAGAGCCCGGCGAGATCGCATCGCCGAACTCGTCCAGCATGGCGAGACGGTGAACAGGCGTGTTGCGCCCACCGTCCCAGTGCGACTCGACCGTGGCGAACGCCGAGGCAGTCGCGCAGGCCAGTGTGATGGATAAAACTCTTTTCATTCGATTACTTCCTATCCGTCCGACATGTCAGACCGGTCGGACCTGTCCGCTGCTTACACATGGAACTCTTCCGGCTTGAAATAGATCGTCTTGCGTTCCGCGACCGACGTGTTGGCGGCCAGCACCGCCACAGCGGACTCGTAAGCCAGATCGGCCGGGCAGTTCAGCAGCTTCGGATTGTTGCTGCGCACCGCATCAAAGAAATTCTCAAGATGCGGCATGTGGGCCGGCTTCAGCAGATCCACCGGCAACGGCCAGCCATCGGCAGCCGTCGTCACACGCGCGTCGACCGCGACATTGCTGGTCACCTCGCGGGAGACGGCCTTCTTCGGCTGCACCACGAGGCCCTGCTTGGCGAACTCAACCCACTGCGATTCCTCGGGACCGCCCGCGCGCACCTCACGCTGCACGGTGTTGCCGCGCGCCGCGATTTCGGCAATGGTCAACGAGCCGTCTTCGCCCATGAACTGCTCATAGAACCCGCCGCGACTGGAGGTCGTCAGCACCTGATAGTAGGCGCGGTTGATCTTGCCCTCCTTGGTCTTGAACTCGTACATCGCCATGACATTGTCGTTCATCTGGCGGTTGTAATAGTCGTTGCCGCCGATGGCGGTGACGGAAATCGGCACGCAGTCCCACACCCAGAAGAACAGGTCGATCTGGTGCGAGCCGAGGTCGACCATCGGGCCGCCGCCGTACTTGGCGAACCAGCGCCAGTTGCGGAACTGCTCCATATTCTCATACCCATACTTCTGGAGGGTCTCGATGGGGATGTCCAGGCGGGGGTGATCCTTGATGAAGGGCGCCACCGAACGGTTCCACTGGCCGTACGCGTGGGTCACGCGCCCCAGCATGTTTGACCCGCGGATCACGCGGTTGATCGCGTGCATATAGCGCGGGTTGGAACGGCGCTGATGACCGATCTGAAGGATCTTGCCGGTCTCGCGCTGGGCCTTCACCATCGACGCGGCCTTCTCCAGGCTGTTGGACATCTCCTTCTCGCAATAGACGTGCTTGCCTGCCTTGAGACAGTAGTTGGTGTGCTCGGCGTGCATCCAGTCCGGCGTGGCGATGATCACCGCGTCGATGTTCTTGTCCTCTTTCTCGAGCATCTCGCGGTAGTCCTCATACACCGTCTTCGACGTCACGTCGTGGCCGAGGCGCCCTAGGCCGCGCGCCTTCTGGCGATGGTAAGGCCAAATATCGCAAACCGCCTTGATGCGGACGCCGGGGATCTTGATGGCGGCATCGACGAGGATCTGCCCCTCGGCACCGTAGCCGATCACGCCGACATTGACCTGGTCTTGAGCGGGACCGATGGTCTCAGCCTTGTACTCCTGGCTCAGGACGCTGAACGTCGGCAAGAACGCCGCCGTTGCGCCGGCGGCCTTGATGAAATCTCTGCGGTTGAATGTGGTGGTGTTCATGGTGTTGTCTCTGACTGATATGAGGTTGCTCGATTACATGCGCGTGTAGCGGGGGCCGTCCCCCCCCTGCGGGAACGTCCATTCGATGTTCTGGAAAGGATCCTTGATCTGGCAGGTCTTGCAGTGCAAGCAGTTCGAGAAGTCCACATGAATGTGGCCATCCTCCAACCGGTACACTTCGGCCGGACAGAACCTTTGACAAGGCGCACCATACAGCTTAATACATTCGTCGCACCGTTTGCGATCAAGAATTTTAAGGTGGCACGGCTGATCCTCGTCGTGGATCGTGCCGGACATGAAGACGTCGGTCAGGCGGTCCGGCGAGGTCGGGCCGGACTCAACGCTCTCGGGCTCCGGCAGACGCCCGCCCTTGAGCGGCAGCATCTCCTCGTGGTCGGGTGCCATCGGCACCTGCCAGAAGGGAAACGTGCCGAAGGTCGCCCAGGCACAGCCTGCACTCATCACGCCGAGCACCAGATTGGTCGAGAAGGGCGCACGCACGTTTTTGACGCGCTTGAGCTGCTTCCAGCCTTCGGTCTGCTTGAGCCGCTCGCCGTAAGGCTTGAGCGCTTCGAAAGAAAAGTCATCCTTGTTCCAGCACTCGGCCAGCGTCTCGGCCGCCGCGCGGCCCGACTGCGCCGCGATGTGGATGCCTTTGATGCGCAGCGTATCCACCAGGCCGGCGCCGTCACCCACGATCAGCGCACCGTCGGCGACCACCTGCGGCACCGAGTAGTAGCCGCCCTCGGGAATCACTTTGGCGCCGTAGGCCACGGCCTTGCCGCCCTTGATGTGCTCGGCCATCACCGGATGCGCCTTGAACTTGCGGAAGAGCAGGTGCGGGTCGATCTCGGGATGGGCATAATCCAGCGCGTAGGCGTAGCAGATCATCACCTGCGTGGGTGAAACATGATAAACGAACCCGCCTCCGTAGGTGCTCCAGTCGGCCGGATAGCCGAAGGTGTGGGCAATCTCGCCGACCCGAGACTCGTTGGCCGGGACCTCGATCACCTCTTTGATACCCACGGCGTACGACTGGCCGCGCTGTCCCTGCAAACCCTTGCGCGCGATCAGCTTGTCGGTCAAGATGCCGCAGGCCCCCTCGCCCAGCACCACGGCCTTGGCGTAAATCTCCTCGCCCGGCGTGTAGTTGCACTTCGGCTTGCCGTCGCGGTCCAGGCCCTTGTCGCCGATCTTGACGCCGATCACGCGGCCTTTGTTGTTTTCGATCAGCTCGGTCGCGGCAAAGCCGGTGTAGACCTCCGCGCCCTCTTTCTCGCAGAGCTGCGCCAGGTACTGCGTGAGCTTGGTCAGCGAGCCGACCGGGTAGCCGTGCGCCTGCATCAGCGGCGGGACCCACGGGATCTTCATCGCGCTCGTCGCGTTGAACAGCATGTGGAACGCTTCGGTGCTGACACGCGCCTCGACCGGCATCTTGCTGACCTCCTCCTCGGTCAGCAGCCCCTCGAACCCGCTCATATCGATCACCGCGCCGGACAGCACGTGGCTGCCCACGTTGCGCCCCTTGTCGATGATCGTCACGCGCGGCAAGGAGCCTTTCGCCTGCGCCTTGAGCGTGCGCAGCAGCGCCAGCGCCGTCGCCAGCGAGGCCACGCCGGCCCCCACGCAGAGGATATCGGTGTGAATCGGCTGTTTCATCGTGTTCGCCATAATGCCCTCTCCCCAAAAAAATTCCGGATTCCCTGACTTATTTCGCGCCGTTGTTTTTCGCCTCGACCGCTTCGATCAGCATCGGCAGGATTTCAAACAGGTCGCCCACGATCCCGAGGTCCGCCACGTTGAAGATCGCGGCATGGGGATCGTTGTTGATTGCGATAATCGTATCGGCTCCGCGCATGCCCTCCAGATGCTGGATCGCGCCGGAGATGCCGAACGCCAGATAGATCTTCGGGCACACCGTCTTGCCGGTCTGCCCCACCTGATGCGAGGCCGAGATCCAGCCGGCGTCCACACAGGCGCGTGACACGCCCACGACGCCGCCGAGCAGGTCGGCCAGCCGCTTGAGCTGCTCCAGGTTCTCGGCCTTCTTCAGGCCGCGCCCGCCGGCCACGATGATCTCGGCCTCGGCGATGTTCACGTTCGAAGCGTTGCGCTCGGCCTTGATGATTCGCGTGTCGCCGGTCACGAGCTTGAGCGCCTCGAGCAGCGTTTCGCCCTTGCGCTTGGCATCGGGCGGCGTCATCTTGAACACCTTGGGGCGCACCGTCGCCATCTGCGGCCGGTGGTTGGGCGTCATGATGGTGGCCATGATGTTGCCGCCGAACGCCGGGCGCGTCTGATGCAGCAAGTGGCTCTCTTTGTCGATCGACAGCGCCGTGCAGTCGGCCGTCAGGCCGGTACGCGCGCGCACCGCCACCTTGGCAAAGAAGGCGCGGCCCACCGCCGTGGCCCCCGCGAGGATCACTTCAGGCTTGTATTTCGCGATCAACTGGTTGAGCGCATCGGTGTAGACGTTCGCCTCATATTCGGCCAGCTCGGGCTGATCGACCACATACACTTTGTCGGCGCCGGCCGCGATCAGGTGCGATGCGGAATCCTTGACGTTGTGGCCCAGCACCACGGCCGCCAGCTCGCAGCCGCGGTCTTTGGCCAGGCGACGGCCTGTGGCCAACAGCTCATACGCCACTTCCTGCACCTTGCCGTGGTGCTGCTCGGCAAAGACCCAGATGCCCTTGAAATCGCCGAGGTTGGCTTTCTTGGTCTCGGCCTTGGCCGTCGAGGTGATCGCCTTGAACGGGCAGGCTTTGATACAGGCGTTGCAGGCGCGGCACTCGTCCGGCTTCACCACTGCCAGCTTGCCCTCCATGTAAAGCGCGTCAAACGGGCACGCGGTGATGCACTTCTTGCAGCCGCGGCACTTCGCGGGATCAATGAAAATCGGTGCGTCTGCCATCATTATGCCACCCCCTTGTCCTGCAACAGTTTCACGATCGCGTCAACCGCCGCCGAAGGCTCCTCGCGGCCGTCCATGCGCACCCCGCCGGTCTTGACCGGCGGCGCGAAAATCTTAACCACCTTGGTGGGCGACCCTTCCAGCCCGCACATGGCCGCTTCCGCCTTCACCTCTTTCGCTCCCCAGCGCGGGATTTCGACCTTCTTGGCCTGCATCCAGCCGCTGAGCGTGGCGAAGCGCGGCGTCGAGGCCTCCTTGACGACGGTCATCACGGCGGGCATCTTCCCCTCGATCACGTCTACGCCCTCGTCCATCTGGGTCTCGACCGTATAGGTGTCGCCCTCGACCTTGATCGATTTGACATACGTGACGAGCGCGCAATCCAGAAACTCCGAGACGCCAGGCCCCACCTGCGCGGTGTCGCCGTCGATCGCCTGCTTGCCGAAGAGTACCAGATCGGGCCGCGCGTTGACCTTCTTGATCGCCTGCGAAATCGCATACGACGTGGCCAGCGTGTCCGCGCCGGCAAAGGCGCGGTCAGTCAGCAGCACCACATCGTCGGCGCCGCGGGCCATGGCCTCGCGCAGCACGACTTCCGCCTGCGGCGGCCCCATCGAGATGACCGTGACGCGCGCGCCGTGGGCATCCTTCAGCTTGAGCGCTTCTTCCAGCGCGAATTCATCGAAGGGATTGATAATGCTTTCCACCCCTTCGCGCATCAGCGTATTGGTTTCCGGATTAATGCGGACGTTCGTCGTATCCGGGACCTGTTTGACACAGACAACAATGTGCATGGCTCTCCCCCGTACTTGGCCTGGTTGCGGGCCTTCCACCCAGTTCAGCGTGGTCATTAAAGCACAATTCCATCCCTGCGTCATGTCCACCATTCGGTTGTATTTCAGGGTTACGGGCTTGACGCCCCACCCGGCGCGATCTACATTTTCCGCGATGCTGCGAAAGAGAGGTGAGATGCGCAACAGGTTTTTTGCTGACAAGCCCCATGTGCCCGGACACGCCGTGAGCAGCGGACACTGCGTGGCCTGCGGCCGGCAGGCGGAACGGAACGCCTGCGTATGCCCCTATTGCGGCGAACGGGTCTGGCGCCCCTGGCTCTGGCACGCGGCCCGCTGCGGTGTGCTGCTGCTGCCGCCCGCGCTGCTGGTCGGCGCGGCGTTCCGGCTGACGGCTGAGCCCGGCTGGCACGCGCTCTTCAGCCGCCTGCGCGCGGCACCGCCTGCCGCGATTTGGCTCGCAGCATCCGCGCTGGGCCTGCTCGCGCTGCCGGCCGATACGGACGGCAGCGTGGCGGGCACAGACGGCGACCTGCGCCGGCAACAGGTTGAAGCCTTGCTCGGCGGCGCAGCCCAGGCGCTGTATACCGTGACCGGTGCCGTCCTGCTCGCCGCCGCACCGCGCCCGTCTCTGCCTGTCTTGCTGTTGGCCGTGCCGCTCTTCGCCGGCGCCGCATTCCTGCCGTTCTTCCTGCGCATCCCGCGGCCCCGGCCCGCCGCCGCCGCGGCACTGGCGGCGGCGGCCGCTGCCAGCATACTTTAGTACACAGGTGTTTTTTGACGCCACCCCGTGATTAGGCGACAAAGCAATTGACACAACTCATTGATTACCAAGCCGATACGTAATAGTTAAAAAAAATCAATCGCCCCCCATTGACAAAACCGGGGTGCATCACGTATGATACACCCTGTTCAAACAACCTCCCCCAGGTTGTTGGACTGTGTAACCTAGTGCGACACATTCCCCCGTGATCGCGGATACAGGTTCCCCCCTGTATGGTTACGACAAAATTATATATGTCCTCCCTGGCGGCGGGTAAGAGCGTGAGTTCTTATCCGCCGTTTTTTTATCGCCAGCGCTTGTGCGCCCAGAGGTACTGTTCGGGATAGCGGCGAATCACAGTCTCAAGGCGCTGGTTGATCACCGTGAGCAGATCAGCGACATCGCGCTCTCTGTCGCCCGTTGCGGTGAAGCGGATCGGCTCGCCCGTGACCATGCGATACCGGAAGGCGCCGTCGCGGATGAAGGCACCGGCCAAAATCGGCGCGCCGGTCTTGAGGTGCAGACGTGCGGGCGAGGTGTGCGTGGAGGCCGGATGCCCCATAAAATCAACCATCACGCCTTGTTTTTTGCCGGCGTGCTGGTCCATGACCAGCGTCATCGCCGCGCCGGTCTGCCTCCACTGGCGCAACACGCTGGGCGCAAAGCCCATTTTCTTGGGCACGATCGTGATCGCGCCGCGGAAGTGCCGCTCTTTAAGAAAGCGTTCGACAAAGGGATTGTTCATCTTGCGTGCCACCGCGATCATCGGGCGGGTGAAGGCGATGATCGTCACGGCCGCCTCCCACACGCCGTGATGGCCGGAGAGGATCATGATCGGCACGTCCGGGCGTTCCAGTAACAGCTCGAAGGCTTCGGCCGGGCCATCGAAGACGATGTGTTCGCGCCAGTTCTGAGCCGTCACCACCTGCCCCACCTTGAGCGCCTCGAAGAGGTGGCCGGCCAGATGGCCGAAGGCGCGCCGCGCGATGCGGTCCGCCTCCGCCGGATCCGCGGTGACACGGGCGCGCAGGATATTGTCTACCGCAATGCGCCGTCGCGCGCGGAACAGCGGATAGGCGAGCGACGTGACGCCGGCACCGAGCGCATAGGCATGTCGCGCCGGCACCAGCCGATAGAGCAAATCCACCCCTCTCAAGGCGAGATATTCAAGGGTCCAGAGAAACAAACGGAGAGGCTTCATGCGTCGTGATTATTTCGAAAGTTCAGCCGACAGCTCGGCGGCCAGCGGTTTCAAGCGGCTTCGGATATGGGACGGCAGCAGCTCCTCGTCATCCAGCAGGTCGGAGACCAACATGGCCGCGTGGTCCAGTTTTTTCTGTCGCATCAGCAGGCTGATCCAGGTCAACCGCACGTCAAGATCATCCGGCTGGTCGGCCAGCACGGTTTCCAGCGCGCGCGACGCCTCGTCCAGCCGCCCGGTTGCGATCAGCAGGCGGGCGAGGGCATGGCGCGTGAAGAGACGCTGCGCGTCCAGTTCCAGCGAGCGCCGCAGGAATTTCTCCGCCTGCTCCACCGCGCCGCGCTCGAGCAGCACCGCGCCCAGCCCCGCATACGCCGGGGCGTTGCGCTCCTTTTCGAGGCTGCGCGTGAAAAGGTCTTCGGCCAGATCCAGCTCGCCGCGCCGCAGGCGGACCGAGCCCCACAGATAGTTGGCGAACGCATGCTCCGGATTGCGGCGCAGCACCTCTTTGGCGTCCTCTTCACAGAAGGCCGGCACATCCAGCGCGTCATCAAGGCGCAACAAATCTTCGCGCACGGCATGCAGATGCCGGTTGAGCGCAAGCGCGCGCAGGAAGCTGTTCCGCGCGAGCGGATAATCCTTGGGACCGTTGTTCCGCAGGATATAGCCACGCACCATGTGCATCAGGTAATGCTCGCTTTTGCTCGCCGCGCTGCGCAGCGCGGGATAGACACGGTTTTCCAACTCCGGATACTCGCCGGCTTGCAGCAGGATCTCCGCCAGCAGGCCCCAGAGGCGGATGTCGCCCGGGCGGGACGGAATGGCCGCGTTGAGGATCTGGCGCGCCTCATCTCGTTTGCCGTCCAGAATCAGCAGCGCCGCCTCGTGCCAGATCAGATCATCCTGCGGCACCTTGTTTTCTTTGGCCAGGTCCATCCAGAGGCCCGCTTCCGGCAGGTCGCGGCGTTCGATCGCGATGCGCGCCTTGTTGAGCAGCGCAAAAGCGTCCGTGTCGTCCAAATCCAGCAGCAGGTTGAGATGACGGTCCGCGTCGTCAAACTCGTTCGCGTCGATGTGCCGCGTGATGGTCTGAACCAGCTCACGCTTCTTGTCCCGCATGGCCGTCATCGGATCGGTGCGAAAGCTTCTGGATGTCACCATCAGGTTCCGGTAGCTCACGCCCTTGTTCCATAGGTTTTTACGGACATAATCCAGAATGTCCGGGTTGAGCAGCGTGCCGTCGCGCGCCTGCAGCGAGGCGACCGTCAGCGTGACGATGTCTTCGCGCTGCTGGAGCAGGCGAAGTTGCGCCTCGATCTCGCCCTGCGCCTCCGCCCCGGCCCCTCTGTTCACAGCCAGTTCATAGCGGTTCAGAACCACGCTGAGATTGTCCGGCGCTTCGTGCGAAGCCTGCTTAAACAGCGCAACGGCCTCCGCTCCCCGTTCCTGAGCCACCAGCAGGATGCCCAGTTCATTCGCCATGCGGGCGAGCTGATCGTTCAACCCCTTTCGCACATAGGCATAGTACCGGATCCCGTCGGGCGTCTCCGGCGCCACCAGCGGGCGCATCGTCTGCATAAACGCTTGATGCCGGGCAAGCAGCGCAAGACTGTCCGCGCCCGCGCCCTGCGGCGCCCCGCTCAGGAAAAACCCCGTCGGCAACGCCAGAAAATTGTTGTCGCGCCACAGTTCTGGCGAATCGAAAAGCACAATCCGCGTATAGGCATTGGTGTCGGTACGGAACCATTCGTGCAAGAAAGAGGCAACCGAAAGATCGGCGGCATTGATCAGCCGGTAACGGGTGGCGGCGAAAGACGGATCCGTGCGGATCACCTCCGCCACATGCGCCACGCTTTTTCCTGCGCGTTCGTCATCGGTCGACACAAAGGTCAATGCGCGTCCCTCGCGGTGCGCACGCACCATCACGTGATGGCGCAGCAACCGGATGTTCACGATCCAGTCGCGGCCGTCAAGTTCGCGGTAGATCTCATCGGCCACACGGTCGGCAAACTGCCCGTCCTCTGGATTGAGGTCGGGAGAACTGAAGACCGGAACCAGAAAGGCCAGCAGCAGCAGCGGCCAGCAGAGCAGCGAACCGACGCGGCAAACGGCGGGGTTGTCACGGTATTCGTAAAAATCGAGGTCTTCGTCGATCTTTTCTTGAAACATCTCGCGCATCAAAAACCAGACTGCAATCATGAGCCCGACAAACAGCGCGATCAAGACATGCTGGTAGACCGGAACCTTTGAGGTGAGCCGCGCGACCCCCCAGATCGAGGCGTCGAGATTGAGGAGATCCAGCAGCCGCGTCAGCCCCGTCATAGGGCCGACAGCGCCTTTCGCGACACTGAGATTCATCAGGGTCGGCAACAACGGAATGACCAGCGCGAGCTGCATCAGAAAGAGCAGCGGCGTGCGACGGCGGAAAGCATGCGAGAAGACGAATAAAGCGATCGCCGCCGGGAACAGAAACTGCACGAAGACGTAACTCCAGCCAAAACTGGGGATCCACCGGATCAGCTCGACCTTGATGGTTTCAAGAAAAACCCGCAGGATCGGGCGCGGCGCCGGCACCGGAATGGCGGCGCACACTTCGGCCGCCTGCCACAGCACATACAGCGCCAACAGCAGACCGGCCAACCCCGTCAGTACCACGAACAGCACTTTGTAGGTCGTGGCGTGTCCGTTCAGCACCATGCTGCGCAGGAGAAACGCGCCGCCAACCGGCAGCAGAATCAGGAAGAGCGGCGACTCCACGCTGCACGCGCCCAGCAGCAGCACACATGCAAAGAGCGAGAGCAGGTTGCCCCGCTGGTCATAGGAGATGATCAGGTTGATGATCAAGAAAACGAGCATCAGGTCGAAG
>Ga0116182_1002891_pt1 | contig 16419 bp, 13 predicted proteins | sample AD_UKC077_MetaG_FD_89805 | JGI IMG/M metagenome (GOLD analysis project Ga0116182, IMG submission 89805) | Active sludge microbial communities of municipal wastewater-treating anaerobic digesters from USA - AD_UKC077_MetaG | ecosystem: Engineered > Bioreactor > Anaerobic > Digestate | place: USA...
GATTGGTCAGTTTCAGGTGCAGGTTTGGCAAAAATTAACCCCTCTACAAACGAGGTTATGTCTAAAATTGATTTTGAATCAGGCATGGCTAGTTCTCTCTGTTCAAACGGAGACAACCTATATTATTTGTTTAATGGTGGCATTAACAAAGCTAGCATTAACGACACACAAGCTCCAGTAGAGCATTTTGTAAGTGGATATTTTTACAAACTTTTCTACAAATCAGGTAAACTATATGCCACTGATGCAGGTGACTGGTCATCTGATGGTAAAGTGTCTGTTTTCGATGCTAATACAGGTACGGCTTTAGATACAATTCTTGCAGGAATAGGACCAACTTATGTTTTATTTCGCGACTAATAAGCTTTAAAACAAACTTTAAAAAAGAGACCCTTTACTGTTCTGACTTCAAAATTGGGTAAGCTTTTCGGGAGCTGTTCAAAAAAAGATTTACTCTTTTGTGACAGCTCTCGTTTTTTGTAATGTATCAGTTCTCCTGTTGTAAGCGTGACTTAGTTGATGTTGTCCTAAAAAACTTCACATTATTAAAGTTTGCTTTTCTTACCTTTAATTCGTATATTCGTGACTGTTTTTAAAAAAGTTGGTTATTTAAACAATTAGGATGCAGTTTTATAAATTATGTTTATTGGAAATATTGACAAATCATCTTAGAAACAGTGTGTTGCAATTAATAAAATAAATATTTCGGATAGTCTTTTTTTGTAATAACAGCAATATACTTTTTTTTGCAAGCGTTTTAGTTGTAAAATCGAAAATAATCACTTTATTTTGTATTGAAAAACAGTTAGAAATTATATTTTTTTAATAACTATTAATTTATAAATAAACATAATATGGATCTAAAGAAATTTATGGCTGACTTGGAAGCCAGACACCCAGGTGAGAAGGAGTATTTGCAAGCTGTGCAAGAGGTAGTAGAATCAGTTCAAGAGGTTTATGAAAAACATCCTGAGTTTGCTGCTAACAGTATTTTGGAACGTATTGTTGAACCCGACAGAGTCTTTACTTTCCGCGTTGCATGGGTTGACGACAAAGGTAAAGTTCAAACAAACTTGGGTTACAGAGTTCAATTTAACGGTGCAATTGGACCATACAAAGGAGGAATTAGATTTCACAAGGCAGTTAACCTTTCAATGTTGAAGTTCTTGGGCTTCGAACAAACCTTTAAAAATGCTTTGACTACACTTCCTATGGGCGGTGGTAAAGGTGGTTCCGATTTTGACCCTGTTGGAAAATCAAACGGCGAAATCATGCGTTTCTGCCAAGCTTTCATGTGGGAATTGTGGCGTTGCTTAGGCAAAGATACTGACGTTCCTGCAGGAGACGTTGGCGTTGGAGCACGCGAAGTGGGCTACATGTATGGTATGTACACAAAACTTGCTCGCGAATATAACGTAGGAGTTTTCACAGGTAAAGGTATCAACTGGGGAGGTTCGAAAATTCGTCCAGAAGCAACAGGCTACGGCGCTCTCTATTTTGTTGAGCATATGTTGAGCAAAGCAGGTCAAAGCATAAAAGGTAAAACTGTTGTTTGTTCAGGCTTTGGAAACGTTGCTTGGGGCGCTACACAAAAAGCAAAAGAACTTGGCGCAAAAGTTATTGGTATATCTGGACCAGACGGCGTTTGCCACATTCCTGATGGTATGACAGACGAAATGAACGCCTATATGTTGGAGCTAAGAGCATCGAACAACAACGTTGTTGCGCCAATGGCAACTAAATTTAAAGGAGTAACCTTCACACCAGGAAAAAAAGCATGGAGCTTGAAATGTGATATAGCACTTCCTTGTGCATTCCAAAACGAATTAGACGGTAATGATGCAAAAGAATTGCTCCAAAACGGAGTTAAGTTAGTTGCAGAGGTATCGAACATGGGTTGTACACCAGAGGCAATTCACGAATTCCAAAAAGCAAAAATTTTATTTGCACCAGGTAAAGCTGTGAACGCAGGTGGAGTAGCAACTTCAGGTCTTGAGATGACTCAAAATGCTATGCATCTATCATGGAACGAGAAAGAGGTTGATGACAGACTTCACGAAATAATGCAAAGCATTCACGAAGCATGTGTTACTCACGGAACAGAAAAAGGTGGTTATGTAAACTACGTTAAAGGTGCTAACATTGCTGGATTTATGAAAGTTGCTCGCGCAATGGTTGAACAAGGTGTTGTTTAATATTTAGTTATACTTAAGAAAAATGCCGTTAGTGAAAACTGACGGCATTTTTTTGTGCATTTTGTTTTTATACCAATTGTAATACCGATTGTAATTTTGTAATAGTCCAATTTTTATAAAATTTTCAATGGTAAATACGGTGTTACAGATACATAGTCCAAAAGAGCGATAGCGAAGTTTGGACTATAGTAGTTGTCCAATCGGTATAAACTATCGACTGACGAGACTATATCTATTTTCTACTATGAATATTTTTTTTGGACACATATTGGACAAAACTGTAATTCAAAATGTTATTACATCTCCACAGCTTATCCAGCCCACATCAAAGTGATTGCTTAAGTGACATATTACTTTTGGGTGTGTGCAGTGCGATGGATATAACTTTTTGATATTGTGCTGTTTAAAAAACTTGACGGTTTTTTCTAAACGCTTATCAATCTGCGATAGATGAAAGCCCCCGACAACTGCTGTTATTGGGCTATTGGGAAATAACTCTTTAGATTTCAGTACAATATTACAAATGCCACTATGAGAGCAACCAGTTACTATAACAGTGCCTTTGTGAGCGCTGAATGCCAGAGCAGTGTCGTCTATTATTGGATCGATTTCACCATTTTCTAAAATATATTTTGGCAATATGGGCTCGAAGTCAGTTATTCGTGAAATTTCGCCCATAAACCATGCTTTATGTTCAATTTCAACAGGTTTTGATGAGCGCGTAACTTTAAAGCTGTTCTCTATATCTGCTTCAGACAAATCAAGTCCAATATATTGATTGTTAATACGTTTATACCGTTTGGTAAAAATATCGGGGTGAGCTAATAGGGGTTTGTTTTTTGGAAAATATTTTAGTCCATTTCCGTGGTCGTAATGTCCGTGGCTTAGAACAATCAGGTCGGTTTCGTTCAAGTTAATGCCTAATTTATGGGCGTTTATTGTTGCGATATCTGTTTGTCCGGTATCAAATACTATCTTTTTGTTATTGTATTCAATGTAGAATGATAGTCCATGTTCGGCTTTGCAGTTAGAACTTGCACGATTATCGACCAGTACAGTTATTTTCATTTTTTGTGTTTAATTGGTAATTTTTAAGGCTTTAAGCCACGAAATTAAAAAAAATTAAAATAAATTTCAAAAAGTTTTGGCAAAAATAAAAAATAGAGTACCTTTGCAGTCGCAAAATAAAAATGCACTGATTCAGTAGCTCAGCAGGTAGAGCACATCCCTTTTAAGGATGGGGTCCTGGGTTCGAACCCCAGCTGAATCACAAGCCGGACGAGAGTTCGGCTTTTTTTGTAGTATTATAATCCTGAAAGGTAAAAGCAATTAGCAATGCGGTGTATTGAGCGTAGTCGAAGTGACTATTTACAAAACAAGCAGTTATATAACAAAACAAACAAAATATTTAATTTTCTCTCTTTTTGTTTTTTTTAGGGGCACGTGAACGTGTTCGTAAATTTGCATCTTGCAATTTTCTGCCTAATATGTCATCTTTGGCTAATAGAAGCAAATCCTTTTCCAACCCTAACACAAACAACACTTGTGCGTAAATCCCTAATGAAGTACCGGGCGAACCTTTTTCAATTAACCACAGGGTAGAACGAGATATGCCGGCGCGTTCGGAAACCTGTTCTGCCGACAACTTTCGTCTTAGACGCGCAAGTTTGATATTTTCGCCCATCTCTTTAAGAATATCAGTTAACCTTGGTAATAATACACTCTTTTCTCTCTTCATACGTTTATAATGTTTTATATTATGCACAAAAATAAGCAATTTGTTTAAAATATAAAACATTAATTAAAAATCAAAAGTAGAAAGTTACCAGTTAGGAACAAGTAGAAAGGAGTAAGACTTTTACCTTGTACCTTTTCTATTGCACCTTGTTCAAAACGGCATTCTCGCCAAAGGAGCCAATCCATGGTCGGCAAATTCGTTGTTTAGGAATTTGTAGTATCCTGCAATTGCCACCATTGCTGCGTTGTCGGTTGTTAGAGAGAGTTCTGGGATATAGACATCTAATTTTAACTCTTTGCCAAGTGCTTGAACTGCTTTTCTCAATTCGCTGTTTGCAGATACTCCTCCAGCAATGCCAAAGCTGGTTACTCCTGTCTGTTTTATTGCCTTTTTAGTTTTATCAATAAGTATATCAATAATGCTTTTTTGCAACGAGGAGCAAAGGCTTTCTCTGTTGTTTTCGATAAAATTGTGGTCTTCTTGCAGACGGTCTCTTAAAAAGTATAGGAACGAAGTTTTTAAGCCACTAAAACTAAAATCCAAACCATCAACTTTGGGTTTAGCAAATTTAAAGGCAGTGGGGTCGCCTGCTTGAGCCAACTTATCGACAATAGGACCTCCGGGATAATCAAGTCCCATTATTTTTGCGCATTTATCGAAAGCTTCTCCTGCTGCGTCATCGATTGTTTGTCCAATTATCTCCATTTTCAAAAAATCTTCAATCAACACTAATTGAGTGTGACCGCCTGAGACTAACAAACATAACATCGGGAACTTTGGCATTTGAAAATCGGAAGTATCCTTTTTTATAAAATGTACCAAGATATGCGCTTGCAAGTGATTTACATCAATTATCGGAATGTTCAGAGATAGAGCCAAACCTTTGGCAAAAGATGTTCCTACCAACAAAGCGCCTAACAGCCCTGGACCGCGCGTAAAAGCGATTGCTGATATTTGGTTCAACTCAACACCAGCCTCTTTTAAAGCTATATCAACAACTGGAATAATATTCTGTTGGTGTGCCCTTGAAGCCAGCTCGGGCACAACTCCGCCATATTTTTCGTGTATTGTTTGGTTTGCGATGTAATTCGATATAACATAGCCGTCCTTTACTACCGATGCTGATGTTTCGTCACATGACGACTCTATTCCCAAAATAATTACCGACATATTATACCAATTGTAATTTAAAACAAGTCCGATCTTTTTTTAATTTTACAATTGTAAATACCAATGTTACAGACACATAGTCCGAACAAACGATAGTGAAGTTTAGAATATGGTAGCTGTCCAATCGGTATTACATTAAAAAAGGCTCACAAAGTTAAACTTTTTATTTTAACAGTTCGTTAATAACAAAATATCTTCAAATTAGCTGTTTCTAAGCTCTGAATGACTATTTTTGCAGTAACATTAATTAACTAAACAAATTAGCCCAATAAAGAGTAAAGGTAAAATATGGTTGTTGATATTGGTGGTGATTGTCTCGCTGCCATTTATACTCTATTTGGTATTGCTTAGCAGTTCAGTACAAACATATTTAACTCAAAAAGTAACCTCATGGTTAAAAAATGAGTATGGTTTGAACGTCTCTATTGGACAAATTAATTTCAGACCTGTTAATCATCTTGTTATAAAAGGTGTTTATGTTGAGGATACTAATGGCGACACTTTGGCATATATCCACTCATTGACCGCGGGCGTTGAACAAATAAATTTGGAAGGTCCTGAACTCTATTTCAGCCGTGTAGAGCTTGATAGCCTAAAGTTTCATATGCTCACTGACAGCTCTGATAGCTTGAATCTTATTAAAGTGATAGACCTGTTTAGAACAGTTGATTCGGTTGTTGACACAACAGTTTCAAGTTTCAGACTCTATTCGCACATTGTTGATATTAAGCGATCAGAATATGTTTTAAGAGCCTATAATCCCGAAAAATTGCAGCAAATGAACTTTAGCGACTTAAAACTTAGCAATCTGAATGTTGAGGCTCAACCATTTGATTTGCACGGCGACACAATTACTATTGATATTAAAAAACTCTCCACAACAGACCATTGTGGTTTAAAGATCGATAATATCTCAACTCTTTTTTGCTTAGAGCCTAAAGCGCTGAAGTTCGAGCATTTTAACACCATGTTTGGGCAAACAAATGTCAATTCTGAGTACATAAGGCTCATTCAATTAACTGACACTGCTTTTGCTAATTTTGAAAACGAAGTGTCATTCGATGTCAATCTGTTTTCAAGCAATATTACAACTGATGACTTGGCATGGTTTTCACCAGAAATAAAGAAACTCGATCTAAAAGCAAAAATTGAGGGTAAAGTAACGGGACCATTAAGCAATTTGTATGGAGATAATTTACTTATAGAAGTTTTGGATTCTACGAAACTGCACACATCACTCAAATTGAGAGGTTTACCTGATGCCGAAAACATGTTTTTCGATGTCGATATAAAAAACCTAACAACATCGTACAGTCAGTTGGAACAGTTGAAGGTATTAAAGGATAATATGGGTAACTCTATATTGCCTCCCGAGCTAGGTTGTTTAAAAAGAATTAATTACAAAAGTTTTATCTCTGGAACCATGTCAAATATCTCATCAGTGGGAACGCTAAATACAAATCTTGGTACTGTTTTTCATAATATTTCATATAACTTGAACGATGAGAAACAAATAAACCTTAATGGTATAGTTCAATTAAATAATTTCAGTATTGGTGTTTTATCAGGCACATACCCAATGTTAGATAAGATTGATACGAAAATAAATATCAGCTCTGTGCTAAATCCAGACAAAACCTTTTCGGCGCAGCTCAAAACTTTGATAAGTCATGTTGATTTTGAAAACTATCCATATAAAAATGTCGAAATTGAAGGCAAACTGACCGATAAATTTTACGATGGAAATATTACAATTGATGATCCTAACGTTGAATTGGATTTTATGGGCAGGGTTGAATTCGGTACCAAAAAACAACAACACAAGTTTATACTAAATCTCTCAAAATTAAATTTTTATCCTCTCGGTTTAGACTCTGATTCAACTTCACGTATGCAATTTGATATGGTTGCAAATCTTTCTGGAATAAATCCCGATAGTATAGTTGGCACGGTTAATATGTATGATGTTTACATTACACGTAAAGGAGAAGAAGCCAATTTTGTAAATTTAGATTTGAATTTCGATAGGAAAGGAATTTCTAAAACATTGAATATCAATTCTGAATTTATAGGAGTGTCACTTTCTGGACAGTACACATATAGTACTGTATCAGATGTTTTAAGCGATGCTGTAAAGCAATATATGCCAGCAGTTGCGTGGTCTGATAAAGTAATTAAAGAGGATGACTATACAAATATTCAACTTAAAATAGACTTGCACAATGTTAAACCAGTTGTAAACCTGTTTGATACAGCTTTGACTGTAAGTAACAATAGTTATTTGGACATTAGATATAAAGCCAATGGAAGAAAGTTTGATATGAAAGGTTTAACATCAAAAATATCATATCAAGATATGTACTTGAGCAATATTTCGTTTTCGGGATATAACGAAGCAACGAAAATAATTGCCAATATAAGTGCAGACGACTTCTTTTATTATCAAGATATGTCGTTGAAAAATGTATCATTAAACGCAATTCTTGAAAGCAACCTAATGACATTCAATGTTAATTGGAATAACTATAATACTGATGACACAACAAATTACAGTGGATACATCAGTTCGCAAATACTGTTTCCTGAGTCTCGAAATTTCGATAAATTCGATATTAATATACTTTCATCAAACGTCGTAATTTCTGATACAACGTGGAGTATTTCGCCATCAATAGTAAAAGTAAATGGCTCGGAAATTGAATTTGACAACTTTGCTATCGGACATCGAAATCAACATCTGTATGTAAACGGTGTAATAAGCAACAACTCTGATGATACGCTATTTGTTAACACAAAAAGAATTAATTTAGAGATACTAAATGTGTTATTAAAAAATAAATTCGAAATGAGTGTCGAAGGGATTCTAACAGCCGATATTGTAGCAACCAATCTTTATGAAAATCCTTTTGTGCTTGCGCAAATCGATTTAGATAATTTAAAATATAATGGGCAATTAATCGGAGATACGAAAATATCGAGTTCGTGGGACCCTCTATTAGAGATGATACAAGTTGATTGGGTCTCAACAATTCAAAACTACGACGTTTTATACATTGTGGGCGATTACAGTCCTGACAACTCAAACGTGAATTTTAGACTGTTTGTTGATAGGTTTGATTTATCTATCTTAAATCCTTATTTAGAGGGAGTTTTGCACGATTTAACAGGTCTTACAACAGCAGAAATGATAATAAAAGGTAATTTAAAGGCGCCAAAAATGGAGGGTGTAATTATCTTAGACCGATGTAGTTTTGTTTTAGATTATACAAAAACACGTTATCAAATTACCGACTGGATTGATATTTCGCCAGACGCAATTATTTTTTCCGATTTAAGAGTTGTCGATAAGAACAATAACAATCTGCTTATTAGTGGCAGAGTTACCCATAACAATTTCGATAGCTTAGGTCTTGATGTCAGGTTTAATGCCACTAACTTCATGTTTTTAAATACTTTAGAGAAAGATAACAGTACGTTTTACGGTACAGTATTCGCATCAGGTAATGGAACAGTTAAAGGAAAGGTTGATAATTTGGATATTTCGTTGGGAATTAAAACTGAACCTAATACACGTCTGTTTATCCCGCTTAACAGTGGAGGAACTATAAATCAGACCGATTATATTGTTTTTAAACAACCAAAAACAGAATTAGCGGATAAAAACAAGCAAGGTTCTGAAACAGAGAAGAGAAGTGAATCGGAATTAAATTTAATGATGAATCTTGAGGTTACTCCCGAAGCTGAAGTTCAAATAATTTTTGATCCTGCAATTGGAGATATTATAAAAGCCAAAGGGTCAAGCAATTTGACTATATATATGCCCCCAAAAGATGATTTAGAAATATACGGAGATTACATAATTTCAGAGGGAGACTATCTGTTTACCTTGCAAGATGTTTTTCAAAAACGATTTGCCATAGCCAAAGGGTCAAGTATTACTTGGTCTGGCGATCCAACTAATGCGAATATTGATATTGACGCTGTTTATAAAGTGCGCAGGGCAAATTTATACGACCTGACATTCAACTCAGAAGATGAAGGTTCACGCATTGCAGTGGATGCTCACCTGCTTATGACAGGGACATTCACGGCGCCAAATATTAACTTTAAAGTTACTTTACCGGCGTCAGCCGAAGCTGCACAAGACCAAATAAACGCATTACAATCAGACGAAATAAGCAAACAAGTGATATCGCTATTAGTGTTAAGCAGATTTCAACCCCTGCCAGGAGCAGTTAAAGTTGCAGAAACCACGGGACCATCGAGTGTTGAAAGCAACGCAAGCGAATTGTTGTCAAATCAGGTAAGCAATTGGCTTTCGCAAATCAGTAGATCATTTGATATTGGGTTTAACTACACTCCGGGAGGTGAAGTTTCGTCACACGAGTACGAACTTGCTGTATCAACTCAAATTTTGAACAACCGAGTAACCATAAACACAAACTTGGGGATGGGAGGAGGACAAGTTGGGCAAAGTTCAAGTAATGGAACAAATATTGCAGGCGACTTTGAAATGGAAGTTAAACTCGATAAACGTGGCAAAATAATGTTTAAAGGATATCATAAAACTGATAATAATTACGATTCACACTCAAAACAAGGAGCAGGCGTATTTTATCGTGAAGAGTTTAACACACTAAACGAGCTGTGGGGAAAGTTTTTTAGAAGAAAATCGAAATAAAACCATTTGGCTTTTAGCCATAGATATAAAAAATGTAATAACTTTGAGCCAAAATCGTTAACAATTAAAAATCACTATTATATGATCAACACACTCATTCAAGATGTTCCGAGCGCTGTTGCGGAAAGCCAAGCAACCGAAATGACCATGTCAATTTGGGAAATGACCCTTAAAGGAGGTGTCCTTATGATACCTATTTTTATCTTGTCAATTATAGCGGTTTATATCTTTTTTGAACGCTATTTTGCTATTAGAAATGCTTCGAAAGAAGATCCCTCTTTCATGGAAAGGATTAAAGATTATATTCATGCGGGACAAATTGATTACGCTATAAATCTTTGTCAACACACTGATAACACGATATCACGAATGCTTGAAAAGGGAATTAATCGCATAGGCAGACCTTTAAACGACATAAGTACAGCCATAGATAATATTGCAAACCTTGAAATAGCAAAATTAGAAAAAAGTTTACCAGTTCTGGCATCTGTAGCAGGTGGAGCGCCAATGCTTGGTTTCTTAGGTACTGTTACCGGTATGATACGTGCATTTTACGACATGGCTAACGCAGGTAGCAATATAGACGTACAACTGTTGTCAAGTGGTATTTACACGGCAATGGTTACTACAGTTGCAGGTTTGATAGTTGGTATTACAGCCTATTTTGCATATAACGCATTAGTAGCACGTATAGAAAGAGTTGTTTTCCGATTGCAAGCGCGTGCAATTGAATTTATGGATTTACTCAACGAACCAGTAAATTAAACTAACAATGGCAATAAAGAGAAGAAGCAAAGTTAGTGCAGAGTTCAGTATGTCATCAATGACAGACATTGTGTTTTTGTTACTCATATTTTTTATGGTAACAAGCACACTTATCGCTCCGAATGCGCTAAAATTATTGCTACCTCAAAGTAACAATCAGACACAGGCAAATAAACCTATAACAACAGTATCAATAACTGCTGATTTAGTATTCGCTGTTGAAACACAGATTGTCCCATTTGAACAGTTAGAGAGTTATATACAACAGAAAGTTGGGCCAGCTGCCAGTTATACCGAACCTCCAACAATATCGCTACACGCAGATAAAAGCGTAGCTATTGAGCACGTAGTAAAGGTTATGAATATTGCGAAACGTAATAAATATAAATTGATTTTGGCAACTGCTCCAGAAAATTAATTTTTTGTAAAAGTGCAAACCTAAACATGTAATACGTTATAATGTAAATCAATGCAGCAAGAAAATAACAAGAAGATTGGATTTATAGGCACTGTAATATTTCACGTTGCAGCTGTAATTATAATGTTTCTGTTTGGTTTTGTTACTCCACTGCCATTGCCTGAAGAGGAGGGTATTTTGATAAACTTTGGTGTTGATGATGCTGGTAGCGGAGATATAGAAACTCAACTTTCGCAACCGATTTCTGCTGTTGAAACTCAGCCGCAAGAATCAAACCCTGTTGCAGAAATTTCCGATAACAATGAGAAAGAGATACTTACTCAAGATTACGAAGAAACCGCTGTTATGGAGGAACGAAAAAGGAAAGAGCGAGAGAGAAAATTAGAAGAGGAAAAGCAAGAAAGAATTAGAAGAGAGGAAGAAGCCGAGCGAAGACGCCAAGAGGAGATTGAGCGTCAAAGAGAAGAAGAACAACGCCGTTTGGATGAACAACAACAAAAAATAGCAGAGAGTGCAGGAAAAGCATTTGGAATAGCCAACACCAACTCGCAAAGCGACGGAACGGGAGGTGGTTTCGGCAATCAAGGTGATTTAAGAGGGTCGCCAGACAGCCGTTCTTACGAAGGCAGTGGGCAAGGCAAACAAGGAATTAGTTACAGTCTTGCAGGAAGAAAACCATACGGAGGACAATTGCCAACGCCAAATTATCCAAATAAAGAGGAGGGGGTCGTAGTAATAAAAGTCAAGGTTGATAAAAATGGCTATGTCAAAGAAGCAGTATGGGAAGCCAAAGGATCAACCACAACAAACAAACAACTTGTCGAAGCTGCCACTAAAGCTGCATTGAAAGCACGTTTTAATCAAGATGAAAGCGCTGATTTAATACAGGTTGGAACGATTACCTACAGATTTAGTATCAAATAACCAGTTGAGTTAAAAGTTAAAAGCGATGCACTGAGCGCAGTCGAAGTGTTAAAAGTTGAGAGCAATTAGCAATGAGCAATTAAATAATTGGTCGTCAATCAATAGTCACGGTTTTTTAACTCGTAATTCGTAACTCGTAACTCACACCCCGCAACAAAATTTTACAAATGGCATAATACCCAGCGACTTAATTTTCAAATCTATAGTTTTGCAATAGGAGTTAGACAGCCTTTAGTGGTATCGCCAATTTTTACAAGAATTTCAGCGCCAATAGGAAATAAAATATCTACTCTTGAACCAAACTTAATAAATCCCAACTGTTGCCCTTTTTTAACCTCTATTTCGGGTTGGGTTGTATATGTTTCTATTCTTCTTGCTACATAGCCAGCAATTTGTCTTACAACAATTTTTTTATTATCCTCGCTTTCAATCATCAAAGTAGCTCTTTCATTAAGCGTTGATGATTTTGGATTATTTGCTATTAAAAATTTACCTTTATGATATTTGAAATATCTAAGTATTCCCGAAATGGGTATCCAATTAATATGGACATTCCATACTGACATGAAAATTGATACTTGTACACAATTTGTATTTAAAATTTCATTGTCGAAGGTTTCTTCAACTACAACAACAGTTCCATCGGCAGGTGCAACAACAATATCATCGTCTGATATTACTTCTCTTACGGGATTTCTAAAAAATCGGAGAACAAATATTAGGAATAAAACAGATAATATTAAAATTGAAGTTATTAACCACTTGGCTTGTACAAAGTAGATAAACAAAAAATTAATTACTATCAATATTAACGTTGTTATAGCTGTTATTTTCCATCCCGCTTTATGAATACTTGTCATAATTAATTTCTATTTTACTATGTTAATATCAAATATACATACGTAAAGGCAAATGGCATTACCATAAGCAAACTGTCAAATCTATCTAAAACTCCACCATGCCCTGGTAATATATTGCCTGAGTCTTTAATGTTGACAGCTCTTTTAAACATACTCTCTACTAAATCACCCCAAACGCCTGTTATTGAAACAATTGCCGAAAGCACACCCCATTGTAATGGTGTTAAGATTAGCCAATGTTTAGCGATTATTTGAGATAATATTAGAGCTGCTAACAAACCTCCAACAAAACCCTCCCACGATTTTTTAGGGGAAATTCTATAAAAAAGTGGATTTTGTCCAATTGCCATTCCAACCAAATAGGCAAAAGTATCGCTTGCCCATATCATAAAAATAATACCGAGATTTATTTGATGGTCATAGGTTTCGCCCAATTGAGACAAAACAATTAAAAGTGAAAGAGGTATAGCAACATGTATTATTGCCATAAACGTATATCCAATATTTTCTATAGGTTTTTTATGTTTGTGGTATAGTTGTATAACAAAAGTGATCGATAATAAAGGGATTAACAAAATGATACTTTCAGACGGAATTATACCTTTTGAAATTAAAAAACTTAGAGCAATTATTAACAAAGTGATAATATATCCAATTGCATATAATGGTCTTATCTCTATGACTTTTGCCATATTGTAATGCTCTGTAATACACAAAATTGCGATTAGCACGATCATGGCTAACATAGAATATTGGCTGGCAACAAACGAAACAACCAGTGTTACTGTAAAAACTAAACCAGTAAGCGTGCGTTTAGTTAGATTTTTCATTTTCTAAAAGGCTTTTGATTAAGTGTTTGGCTATTATTAATTTTTCATGTGAAACATATATCTCTATCTCGCCTAACAGCACATACGCGGAATCCTTTTTGTTAATAATTGCAACCTTTATGTCATTATCTTCTAAAAGATCTTTTATCATTTGTGCACGGTATTCGAGCGTTGTTGTGTATGCTAATGACCAGTTTTTACTCATAAAACCAAAGATAGTGTTTTTTTAAATAATTATTTCAGCTACTTTATTAATAACAGCAGTTTGTTTTACACAAAATTAATTGACTGTTACTTCTGGTTCATTTTTGGGTCTTGCTCCAAAAATTTGTTCTAAATCATCTGTAAATATCACCTCTTTTTCAAGTAACTTATTTGCAAGCTGTTCAAGACCTTCTCTGTTTTCCTCCAGTACTTTTAAAGCGGTATTATAGGCTTTATCGACTATTATTTTAACCTCTTTATCAATTAGTTCTGCTGTTTTTTCACTAAAAGGTTTGACAAATGAAAATTCCGACTGCCCAGTGCTATCATAAAAACTCAGGTTGCCTAATTTTTCGCTCATCCCAAAATATGCAACAAGAGCATAGGCTTGTTTGGTTACGCGTTCTAAGTCGTTGAGCGCCCCAGTTGAAACCGAATCGAAAACTAATTTTTCTGCAGCACGACCTCCCATTATTGCGCACATCTCGTGGAAAACCTGCTCTTTTGTTGAAAGCTGTCTCTCTTCGGGTAAATACCAAGCTGCTCCCAAAGCCTGACCACGAGGAATGATAGTAACCTTGATTAATGGGTTGGCATGTTCTAACATCCAACTTACTGTAGCATGACCGGCTTCATGGAAAGCTATAACTTTTTTCTCTTGTGGCGAAATTACTTTACTTCTTTTTTCAAGACCGCCCACAATTCTATCAACGGCATCAAGAAAGTCTTGTCGCCCTACCTTTTTCTTATCTTTTCTTGCCGCGATTAATGCTGCTTCATTGCATACATTTGCGATATCTGCGCCACTAAATCCAGGAGTTTGTTTTGCCAAAAACTCAACATCAACATCACTTGCCAATCGTAGTGGTTTCAAGTGTACTTTAAATATTTCGTTACGTCCCTTAAGATCAGGCAGTTCAACATGGATTTGGCGATCAAATCTTCCGGCGCGCAACAAGGCTCTATCGAGAATATCGGCGCGGTTGGTAGCAGCAAGAATAATTACACCGCTATTTGACTCGAAACCATCCATTTCGGTAAGCAGTTGATTTAATGTGTTTTCACGTTCATCATTAGCTCCCATATTTGGATTTCTTCCTCTTGCACGACCTATAGCATCGATCTCGTCAATAAAAATGATACAAGGAGATTTCTCTTTTGCTGTCCTGAATAGGTCTCTTACTCGGCTTGCTCCAACTCCAACAAACATTTCTACAAAATCGCTACCTGATAGTGAAAAGAAAGGAACATGAGCTTCGCCTGCAACTGCCTTAGCCAAAAGTGTTTTTCCCGTTCCCGGCGGTCCAACTAAAAGTACTCCTTTTGGTATTTTCCCTCCCAGATCGGTATATTTCTTTGGGTTTTTCAAAAAATCGACTATCTCTTTTATCTCAACTTTAGCTTCATCGAGACCTGCTACGTGACTAAAATCAATTTTTACATTGTTGTCTTTATCAAAAAGTTTGGCTTTTGATTTTCCGATGTTAAATATTTGACCTCCAGCGCTATTTGCTCCGCTCATGCGCCGCATAATAAATATCCATATACCGACAATTATTACTATTGGGAGAATATATGTGATAATATTTCCAATATGATTCTCTCGGGTTTCATAAACTATTGGTGTCTTTTCAGTTTCAGGCAAGCTTTCTTGGGCTTCAGCCATCTGCTTTTCAAAACTTTCTACCGAGCCTATCTTAAATACAAAGTTTGGTTTTTGTTGCCTAAAAAAGCCACTGCTTGTATTGTCAACATATCTGCCAGTACCTATTTTTGAGGGTTTAATATATACTTCAACGGTCTCTTTATTTACAACTATTACTTTTTCAACGTCGCCTTTTAAAAGCATATTGTTTTTAAAGTCAGCCATATTTATCTCTTCGGGTGAGCTACTTGGCGAGATAAAGTTAATGAATATGAATGCTATAGCAATTATGGCATATATCCAGTATATATTAAATCTAGGCTTTCTTTTATCTGTGTTATCAGGTTTTACAGGATTGGTACGATTGCTTTTTCGATTGTTCATGTTTTTTTTGTTAGTCATATTAATAATGTCAATCATTGTGATAATAAAATTCTCCGTCAGCCCATAAGCCTTCAAGATTGTATAATCTTCTTATGGGTTCGAGAAAAATGTGCACCACCACGTCGGAGAAATCTATTAAAACCCACTGTGCATTTCTTTTTCCTTCGATATATTTAACTTTCATTGAAAGTTTTTCACTAATTTTATCTTTGATATTGTCGGCAATAGCTTCAACTTGTGTTGTGGAGTCTCCGTGGCAAATAAGGAAATAGTCCGCTATTGAATTTCCAATTTTAGAAAAATCAATTAGAACAATATCTTTGCCCTTTTTCTCCTTTATGCTTTCAATAATGACTTCAAGTAATTGTTTGGTTGTTACTTCTTTCCCTTTTATCATTTGATTGTTTTGTAAGTTTCTATAGAAACTTGATATTTATTAAATTATTTTTTAATCACTTTATTTTTTTATTAATTCACACTTCACAATAGTTCGTTAAGTTTTTAATTATTTTGCTGAAAATCAACAAAATAAGTGTTAAAAAATTTGTGTAAGTCATTGAAAATCAGTATCTTTATAGATGTTAACAATACTTATAAGATATGAC
>Ga0116182_1002893_pt1 | contig 16416 bp, 10 predicted proteins | sample AD_UKC077_MetaG_FD_89805 | JGI IMG/M metagenome (GOLD analysis project Ga0116182, IMG submission 89805) | Active sludge microbial communities of municipal wastewater-treating anaerobic digesters from USA - AD_UKC077_MetaG | ecosystem: Engineered > Bioreactor > Anaerobic > Digestate | place: USA...
GTTTTGAAACGAAGTGCTTGAGCAGCTTGTATGTTCTGAATACCATCATCAAAAAACAGACAAGATTCTGGTGCAACACCTTCGGCTGCCAACAGTTTATGAAAGATTTCGGCATCAGGTTTAGAACATTTGAGCTCATACGAGAGGTAACAAGAGTCAAAAAAATCGGCTAATTGATGACCCTTGTAGGTAAATTTGGTAGCGGCGCACCATGGGAAATGGATTGGATTGGTGTTACTCAACATCACCACACGAAATTTACGCCGCAACGCCAAAAGTAATTCCAATTTCTCGGCTGGAATATCAAGTAGAAAAGCATATATTGCTTGATCTATTTGTTCATCGGTTACTGTGGGAGCAGTGAGTTTGCGTACTTCGTCACGAAAATCGACAGCAGAAAGTGAACCATTTTCTAACTGCATAAAAATACCAGACTGCACGTAGTTATCGAGTAATTGGTCGGCGGTATCCAAACCTAATTTACGAAAAGCGTCAATAGCAGCTTCGCGTTTCAGGTTAATCAACACACCACCAAAGTCAAAAATCAACGTAGAAATAGAAGTAAAATCCATGAAAATAATCGGTTATAGCTTACTAAAAAATTGACCTACAATTGGTTAAAATGAGGGTTTTAACTTTTAACCAATAAGCTGTTGCATAAAATGAAAAATTGTGTTACTTTTGCATCACTTTGCAAAGATAACAAAAAACTTTGTATCGACAGCAAGGGGGCCTATAGCTCAGTTGGTTAGAGCATCGGACTCATAACCCGCAGGTCGCTGGTTCAAGTCCAGCTGGGCCCACCAAAAGCGTTTGAAGAAATTCAAACGCTTTTCTTTTTATATATCCCTAAATGCAAACGAGGCTGAAAACCATACAATTTTCAGCCTCGTTTATAGTAAAAAGTGTTTGGTTTATTTTACCGCCACTTTCATCACTGAATTGCCAATTTTCACAAGATAAACACCTTGTTGAACAGCAAATTCTGCATTTTGAACTTGATTGCTCGAAATCATCAATTGACCTAACACATTATAAATCGTTACATCAACAGGCATATTTTGTTCAATCCTGATTTTACCTTGGTTTGTGTACACGCCAGCTATCACCACTTGGTGTAAACCGCTACCGCATTCTTCTACCGTAACCGCACATGTAGCTGCAAATCCACCATCGGTAGTAGTTACTGTGATAGTAGTTGTACCTACGCCAACCGCTCTAACATTACCTTCATCGACCGTAGCAACCGCCACATTACCAGATTCCCAAGTAACTGTTGTAACCGTTGCATCACTTGGCACAACGGTAGCTGTGAGTATCGCTATGGTGTTGTCACATAAATTTAAAGTGATATCTGTAGGATTTAAAGTGATATCTGTAACCACAATTGGACATTCCGCAATTGTCACACGACAGGTATCTGTAAGACTGCTATCGCTTGAAAAAACAACGATGTCAGCCTGACCGGCGCTAATAGGTCTTACAATTCCATCGCGTACTACGACAACTGATTCGTCAGTCGATTTCCAAAATGTGCGTTGGTTAGTAGTAGTTTTTGGCAAAAGAGTTGATCGCAAAATAATCGTATCCTGACATAGTGTTAATGCTACCGATTCAGGAATAGTGATTGAAGTTGCCACGATTGGCTCGTTTTGCTTAACGCGTCTATAAATATATGGCAATGGCAATGTGTTTGACGTATAATTGGTAAAGCGAGCCCAGCTCTCAGCTGGCTGGTTGAATCGCAACACGCCATAATTAGAATTAGTATTGGCTATTTCAGCGCCGTCAAACGTTAATGCAATAGTCCAATCCATACCGCCTTTATTCCAAGCTAATTTTTTGTCAGCAGTAGCACCCAGTGTATCACCATATTGGTTAACAAATCTCCAGTAATCACCATTTTTTCTTAATTTGAAATACATTAACTCTGGCTCGTACACATTCGCTAAACTTGTAACCAAAAAGGCATCCATATAAGGATATGTTTGCGTGCTGTCAATATCGCCAGCGGCTACGCCTCTGTAATAAATTAGGATATCATCGCCTTCAACTAACTTCTCGTTTTTTTCAACTTTTACATAGGTATATCCCAATGCACTTTCTGTTGGAGTTACGCCAGGCTCATATTCTATGGTGTAGCTATTAATATAAACAGAGCTTTCAGAACCTGTGATGGTAATTTCTACAACTTCATCTTCTTGGATAACATAATTAGTTGTCATTGGTTTAGTAACATCTACATAAACGTAGTTGATGTGACTTACCCAAGCACCATACCATTGAGGGCTATTGAATGCCGTTGAACCCATATTGAAAAGCGATGTTGTACCAGCCATTACTTTGAAAGATGCGCCACCCGATTTAGCATTAGAACACATGTTGAACGTAATACTTTTGATAGTACAACCTTCCCAACCAACTAAATAAAGTTCTGCCTTTTTATCTTTCGGTATTTGGTTATAGCGGTTGCCTATAATATTACCAAATTCGTTATTAAATTCGGCGTATGAATAAGCAGGCTTCGTACCAAATGGTTTTATAACGTATTTCAAATCGTCATCTTTTACGACGTTATACGTAATGGACTCAGCAAAAATAGACGCTGCACACGAAAGCAATAGGAAAAGAACTGTAGTTTTTAAAAGGGACAAATAATTCATGATAATTAGATATTAAGTTTTACAAGGCAAAGATAGACATATTTACTTATTTACCAACTATTAACGCTTGTTATTTTATAACTATAAAAAAACTAAGCGCTCCCATATAGGAACGCTTTTTAAAGAGCGGCAAGCGAGGCTCGAACTCGTGACCCTCAGCTTGGGAAGCTGATGCTCTACCAACTGAGCTATTGCCGCAGAAAAAGATGTGCAAAAGTACAGATAAATTTTAATTTGAAGACTATTTCTCCGAAATTATTCTGAAACTTATATATTTTTGTACCCATGATACACTCGCAACGCAAAAACTGGTTTTTGTTATTCGTCACTAATTTTTTCGGCGTTTTCAATGATAATTTTCTCAAACATTGTATCATTTTTATCGCTGTTGCATGGCAACTACCTACGTGGCTCACACAATCACAACTGATTTCATTGGTTTCTGCAGCATTAGTAGTACCTTATCTTATTTTGTCGCCGTTCGCAGCAACACTTTCCAAAACCTACCGCCATCAAAAAGTATTAGAAGTCGCAAAGTTAGCAGAGTTGCCCATTATGGCATTAGCCTGTTTGGCTTTTATTAACGAGTGGGTGTGGTTAGCACTATGCAGCGTGTTGCTTATGGGCATTCAAAGCGCACTCTATTCGCCAGCAAAATACAGTTTAATTCGTGACATTGGTGGTGAAAACGGAGTTTCATACGGGAGCGGTATATTTGAATCAATGGCTTTTTTAGGTATTTTAATGGGGACAGTCGTCGCCGCCACCATTTCTGACAACTATTCCACATTACTCACTTGTGCGTTGTTTTTGCTACTAGCCGTATTAGGCTATTGGGGCGCACACAACATTCGAACAGAAGAACACGAAGAATCGTCGAACGAAAAGCATACCGTTCGCCCTATTAAATTTATCATCAACTCATACCGCTTTGCACGAGACTATCCATTACTTAATCTCGGTGTTTTTGGAGCTTCTTTTTTATGGTTTATCGGTAGCATTTTACAAATGAACTTGGTTATCTACTGCCAGAACGAACTGCAATTAACCAATTCAGAAACTGGTGTAATGATGTCCGTAGCTGCTATAGGCATAGCGGCCGGAAGTTTCATCACTGGACAATATTCAGGAAAAACTGTTCGCAAAAAACTTATTCCAGTCGGTCTGGGTGGTGTTTCGGCTTTAATCGCATTGTTGTTACTTTTCAAACCTACCACACTGTTGGCTGGTGGATTTGTTTTTAGCATCGCTTTTTTAGGTGGTGTTTTCCAAGTGCCATGTTTAGCGTTGATACAAAAAGCAAATATTGGAAACAAATTAAGCGATATGATAGCTTATACCAACCTAGTCACGTTTATGCTGATTGTAGTGGGAACTATTATTTTTTCAGTTGTAACAACCCTTAGTCATGAAAACGCTTACGTTGTTTTCGCAGTACTCTTGATTATCTGTACTTCGCTTTTCTTCTTTTTTGGCATAAAACTCTATCAAGCCCGACAAAAAAAACAGTAACTAATAACCAATAAGTATCAACAATTTAGTATCTTTGCAATCCAAACTTTAATCTGCCTAAATGACAGCAATTAAAGTCATGGCTCTATTTTTGCACAATAAAATATAAAAGATCAGTAAAGATACTATAAACCACTACAAATATGGGGATTAACAATTTTTTATCCAAACTTTTTGGTAATAAAGCACAGCGCGATTTAAAAGAAATAATGCCAACTGTTGACAAAATTACCGCTATTTATCCATCTATCTCACAACTTTCCACTGATGAATTACGCGCTCGCACAGAAGACATAAAACAACGACTGCGTGATGTAGTACAAAATGAACGAAACCAGATAACAACGTTACGTGCAAAAGTTGAAGAGACAGAACTCAACGAGCGCGAAAAAATATACGTTGAAATTGATAAGCTCGAGAAACAAATTACAGAAAAACTCGAACGTGCACTCAACGATGTACTTCCAGAAGCATTTGCTATTGTAAAAGATACAGCACGTCGTTTTAAAGAAAATGAAACCATTACCGTTACAGCCAATGACTTTGACCGCGATCTAGCTGCTAAACATGATTTTGTTGAAATCAATGGTAACCAAGCTATCTATCATAATGAATGGGTTGCTGGTGGTAACTTACTCAAATGGGAAATGGTACACTATGATGTTCAACTCATTGGTGGCGTTGCTTTGCACAAAGGTAAAATTGCCGAAATGGCTACAGGTGAAGGTAAAACTTTGGTTGCAACACTGCCCGTTTTCCTTAATGCTTTAACAGGAAATGGCGTACATGTGGTAACCGTGAATGATTACTTGGCAAAACGTGACTCGGAATGGATGGGACCAATTTATATGTTCCACGGTTTAAGTGTTGACTGTATTGATAAACACCGGCCAAATTCAGACGAACGCCGACAAGCATACAACGCCGATATTACGTTTGGGACGAACAATGAATTTGGCTTCGACTATTTACGTGACAATATGGCTACAAGCCCACTCGACTTAGTACAACGTAAACATAATTATGCCATTGTCGATGAGGTTGACTCTGTATTGATTGATGACGCACGTACACCTTTGATTATCTCGGGTCCTGTGCCCAAAGGTGAAGATCAGCTATTTGAGGAGTATCGCCCACGTGTCGAAATGTTGGTGAAACAACAAGCGGCCATGGCAACCAAATATCTGTCAGAAGCACGACAAAAACTCAATTCGGAAGATAAAAAAGAACAAGAAGACGGAGCTTTATCACTGTTCCGCTCTTACAAAGCTATGCCTAAAAATAAGGCACTTATCAAATTTTTAAGTGAACAAGGTATCAAACAACAGCTGATTAAAACAGAGGAGTTCTACATGCAAGAAAATAACAGAAACATGCATGTGGCTACTGACCCGTTATTATTTGTTATTGACGAACAGCACAATTCTATTGAATTGACCGAAAAAGGTATCGACATACTTACAGGAACCACTACGGACCCACATTTTTTCGTACTCCCTGATGTTGGAGCTGAGTTGTCGGAAGTTGAAAATATGGGGCTTAATACAGAAGCTAAACAAACTAAAAAAGATGAAATTTTACAAAATTACGCCATCAAATCAGAGCGTGTACACACTGTAAATCAACTCTTAAAAGCATATACACTCTTTGAAAAAGACGACCAATATGTTGTGATTGACAATAAAGTAAAAATTGTCGATGAACAAACTGGTCGTATAATGGAAGGTCGCCGTTATTCTGACGGACTACACCAAGCCATTGAAGCCAAAGAGCGTGTAACTGTCGAAGCTGCTACACAAACTTTTGCAACTATCACTTTACAAAATTATTTCCGTATGTACCAAAAGTTGTCAGGGATGACTGGTACTGCCGAAACTGAAGCTGGCGAATTTTGGGATATTTACAAATTAGATGTTGTAGTTATTCCAACAAACCGCCCAATTGCAAGACACGACTTAGACGACCGCGTGTACAAAACCAAACGCGAAAAATACAACGCAGTTATAGAAGAAATTGTCAGCATGGTGTCACAAGGACGACCGGTGTTAGTGGGTACAACATCAGTTGAAATTTCTGAATTGTTGAGCCGTATGCTCACAATGCGCAAAATCAAACACAATGTTTTGAACGCCAAGTTGCACCAAAAAGAGGCTGATATTGTAGCTGAAGCTGGTCGCCCAGGAACTGTTACTATTGCAACTAACATGGCAGGTCGTGGTACCGACATTAAACTAACGCCTGAAGTGAAAGAAGCAGGCGGTTTAGCCATCATTGGTACCGAACGTCACGAAAGCCGCCGTGTTGATCGTCAGTTACGCGGACGTGCAGGTCGTCAAGGAGACCCTGGTTCTTCTGTGTTTTATGTCTCTTTGGAAGATAACTTAATGCGTCTGTTTGGCTCTGAACGCATCTCAAACATTATGGACCGCCTTGGTTTTGAAGAGGGGGAACTGATTGAACACCCTATGATTTCAAAATCAATTGAACGTGCACAGAAAAAAGTAGAGGAAAACAACTTTGGTATTCGTAAACGTCTGTTGGAATATGATGACGTAATGAACTCACAACGTAATGTCGTTTACAGTAAACGTCGCCACGCCTTAATGGGCGAACGTATTGGGGTAGATATCGTTAATACACTTTATGATACTGCAGAAAACATTGTGGTTGACTGTGCTGATATGAATGATTTCGAGTACTTAAATACCGAACTTCTTACCGTTTTTGCCATGGAAGCTCCATTTGATGAAGAAGACTTCAGCAGCAAACGCGACAATGTATTAACAGAAGAAGTAGCTGAAGCAGCGTTTAATACTTTTAAGCGTAAAATGGTCAATATGGCACAAATTGCTTATCCTGTCATTAAACAAGTTTACGAAAAACAAGGCGAACAATATGAAAATATTTTGATTCCAATTACCGATGGAAAACGCATGTTTAATATCCCCGTAAACTTAAAAGATGCTTACGAATCGGAAGGAAAGGAGGTGGTAAAAGCATTCGAAAAAGCCATTATGCTACTTACCATTGACGAAGCTTGGAAAGAGCATTTACGCGAACTTGACGATTTGCGTCAATCGGTACAAAATGCCTCATACGAGCAAAAAGACCCGTTGTTGATTTATAAATTAGAATCATTCAACTTGTTTAAAAATATGATCAACGGAGTCAATCGCAAAATCAGTTCTGTTTTGATGCGAGGACAAATTCCTGTACGAGAACCAGAACAAGTGCGTCATGCTGCTCAAAGTCGATCAGACTACAGCCGTTATCGTACTCAAAAAGACGAGTTTAGTGGCAATACAAACGACACTGCTAAACAAGACACACGTGAACGCCAAGTTACCCAGCCCATACAATCGGCAAAAACAGTTGGACGAAATGATCCTTGCCCTTGTGGAAGTGGTAAAAAGTATAAAAACTGTCACGGTAGAAATGCCTAAGTTTAATAACAAAAGCTCAGATTTTCTGAGCTTTTTTATCTTCCCAAGCTATGAAAAACATTGAAATCCGTACTACTAACGACGGCTCCGTAACGTTATACAATCGAACAATCCAAGAATGTTATCATTCGATGTTTGGTGCGCGCAACGAGTCAACTCACATCTTCATTGATAGTGGATTAAAGCAGTGTCACAAAACCTTTATCAATGTGTTAGAAGTTGGTTTCGGAACTGGATTAAATGCCTTTTTAACTGCTTTAGAAGCTCAAAACAGCAAAATTAAAATTCACTACAACACACTTGAACTTTATCCGCTAAATACAGGTATTTATTCACAACTCACTTATGCACAATCGAATAAAGAACAAGATTTGTTTATGCAATTACACACATGCGAGTGGGCGCAACCGATTCAAATCACACCTTATTTTTCGATAACAAAATTACAAGCCGATTTATGTAAAATGGAATTTAAACAGGTATTTGATTGTGTTTTCTTCGATGCATTTTCACCTGAAATACAGCCAGAACTCTGGACAACTTCTATTTTTAAAACATTGTATGAAGCGATGAATTCTGACGGAATTTTAACTACCTATTGCGCCAAAGGTTCTGTTCGTAGAACATTACAAAATGTTGGTTTTGTCGTAGAGCGCATTCCTGGTCCCGTAGGAGGGAAACGTGAAATTTTACGTGCACGTAAATAATATAAGAGCTTTTACAAAGCTCTTATATTTATCTCTTTTCTTTATTTTTTTTCAAATTTTTAGGACTATCCCAACCCACATCGTAAAGATCTGAAATATCGTCCCAATCATCTTCGTCAGTACCAACTATACATTCAGTTTCACCACCATCATCCTCAAATTCATCTTCTTCACGTTCAACTCGCGTAATGTCTAAATCACGATGAGTAAACGTTTGAGCTACCTGATTATCAGGATTATTTATCTCTTCCCACAAAATATCTTTCAGTTCAGTCAATCCCATACCCGACACAGACGAAATAAACACCGTACGAACATCTTGAGGTAATTCAGCACGCATATGCTCCATCAATTCTTCATCAAGCATATCACTTTTTGAAATAGCCAAAATATGGTGCTTGTCAACTAATTCCGGATTATACAATGCTAACTCTTGACGCAAAATCTGATACTCTTTTGCTATATCATCACTGTCAGCAGGAACTAAAAATAGTAAAATAGAGTTACGTTCTATATGACGTAAAAATCTCAAACCTAAACCCTTACCTTCTGATGCTCCCTCAATGATACCCGGAATATCGGCCATGCAAAATGATTTGTAATCACGATACGACACAATACCTAAATTGGGTACAAGCGTTGTAAATGGATAGTCTGCAATTTCTGGTTTTGCTGCTGATAACACAGATAGTAACGTGGATTTTCCTACATTAGGAAAACCAACTAAACCAACATCGGCTAAAACTTTTAGTTCTAATATAATGGAACGTTCAATACGAGGTTCACCAGGTTGCGCAAAACGTGGTGCTTGATTTGTTGCTGTACGAAAATGCCAATTACCTAATCCGCCTCTACCGCCTTTTACTAAAATTACAGACTGTCCGTCTTCTGTTATTTCAGCTAAAAACTCTCCGGTTTCACCGTCGTAAGCAACTGTTCCACAGGGTACTTCAATAATTTTATCTTCACCATCTTTACCGAAACTACGACTTGATCCACCACTCCCGCCATCACCAGCAAAAATATGACGAGCATATTTTAAGTGAATAAGCGTCCAAAAGTCCTTGTTCCCCCGTAAAATAATATGACCGCCACGACCGCCATCGCCACCGTCGGGACCACCTTTCGTTGTCCGATTATCGCGGTGAAAGTGCGTAGAACCTGCGCCACCTTTACCTGAACGGCAAAAAATTTTGACATAATCAACAAAGTTGGAACCCGCCATATCAATTAGAGGTAAAACTGAATTCAACAATTATTAGAAACCACAAATAGAGAATTCAATGAGATGAACTATGTGCTCAAAATTCTCCTCAATCGTAGAACTATTTGGTACTGAAACGTATCGTCCGGTATTTTTATAATAATTTAAAACAGGAAGCGATTTCTCTTTATGAATTTCTAAGCGTTTTTTTATCACTTCCAAATTATCGTCTGCACGACCAGAGGTTAATCCACGTTTCAACAAGCGCTCAATCAACACATTTTCCTCTACGTGTAAGTCAAGCATCAATGTTAGTTTTTTATCGTGCTCTGCCAGCAATACATCTAATGCTTTTGCCTGAGCTACCGTTCGTGGAAATCCATCAAAGATAAACCCGTTACAATTCTGCTTATGAGCATTTATTTCATGGTTTATCATGTCAATAATAATATCGTCAGGTGCAAAATTACCGTTAGAAATAAGTTTATCAACTTGTTTGCCAACTTCTGTTCCTCGTGCAATTTCAGCGCGTAACATATCGCCAGTAGAAAGGTGAACCAATTGGTACTTTTCTGCTATTAATTTGCTTTGCGTTCCCTTTCCAGAGCCTGGTGGCCCAAAAATAACAATATTTAGCATGGCTTTATATTTTACACTTTCCTTGGTTGCTGCCTGTATAATTAAACATCAAAATGATTATTAAAATAAGCCGTTGCCTACGGAAAAACAGAGACAAAGGTACTATTTTTTGTTGAAATACGAAATTTCATTGCTCTACTTTGATTAGAGAAAAAAAAGATGTACTTTTGCTTGACAAACAAGCATTTTATGAAATTAGATTTCTCGAAAGAAACACTGCGTAATTTACTGCGCATATTTCTCTTTTTGATTACTATAGCTGTTGTTTATCAACTGATCCCACAACGAGTACAGTTTGATAGACAATTTTATCCAGGAAAACCTTGGCCATACGATTTACTTACAGCTTCGTTCGATTTCCCAATTTTTAAAGATGAAGCTGAGTTGAAACGGGAACAAGACAGCATTTTACGCTATTTTGTGCCCTACTTTACGCTTAATCAAGCCAAAAGCAACCAACAAATTACTAAATTTAAACAAGCAACACACATAACAGATAGCATAGCTCTCACTCACGGGCAACGCACACAATTAGCCAACAATTTACAGCGGATTTACCAAACAGGTATTATGTCATCGGAGAAAATGCAAGAGCTTCTAAATATGGGGATTGAACGCATTTCTGTTATTGACAGTAACTCTGTTGCTAAAGAGATCCCTTTGAGTGAAGTTTATACCGTGCGCTCTGCTTACGACTCTTTATGTCAAAGTAATAACATTAACAATAAAGTATTGCGAGCCTGTAATTTCAACCACTATTTGGAAGAAAATTTAACGTACGATGTTAATAAATCGGAACAAGTTCGTGCCGATTTGCTGAGTGAAATTTCGCAAACTTCTGGTGCCGTACAGGCAGGACAGCGTATTATTGATCGTGGAGAAATTATTGATCAACACACCTTAAAAATATTAAACTCTCTCAAAATTATTACAGAACGTGATCAATTGTCCGACAGAAATCATTATTGGGTAATTGCGGGCGAGGTGCTGCTTATTTTCGGTTTACTTTTACTCTTTTTCCTCTATTTGTACCTTTTCCGCCCACGGATTTTTAACTCGAACCGTGATATCTTATTTATCATACTTATGGTAGTTGGTATGATTGCTTTGGCGTCATTCACCATACGCTTAACGAATTTTAATCTTTATATCATTCCGTTTGCATTATTACCAATCATCATTCGCACATTCTTCGATTCACGAACTGCACTTTTTGCACACATAATCACTGTATTACTGACCTCTTTTATGGTGCCAGCACCATTTGAATTCTTATTATTACAAATTACTGTAGGTATGACTGTTGTTTCCAGTTTAAAAGAGATGTCACAACGTTCTCAACTCATTCAAACAGCGCTGCTCGTTTTTACATCGTATGCTGTGATTTATCTTGCAGTGTCTTTGATGCGTGATGGCTCTTTGGAAAAAATTAATTGGATGATGTTCGGTATTTTTGCTCTAAACGCTCTTTTGCAACTATTTGCATACGGACTTATTTATATTTTTGAAAAACTGTTTGGCTTTTTATCGAATGTCACTTTAGTTGAACTCTCAAACATCAATAACAAATTGCTCATGGAGTTTTCTGAAAAAGCTCCCGGAACCTTCCAACACTCTCTACAAGTTTCCAACTTGGCAACTGAAGCTGCAAAAAAAATAAATGCCAATGCACTGTTAGCACGTACAGGAGCTTTATATCACGACATTGGGAAAATGGTCAATCCGCTCTTTTTTACTGAAAATCAAACACCGGATGTTAATCCACTGAATGATATGCCTTTAGAAGAAGCTGCACAGATTGTCATTGGTCACGTTGCTGAAGGCGTAAAACTCGCCGACAAACATAAACTACCTAGTAAAATAAAGGCGTTTATACTCACGCATCATGCCGAAAGTAAAACTGCCTACTTCTACAACACACTAAAAAATAAATATCCCAACCAAGATATTGATGAATCAAAATTTACTTACCCTGGACCCAAACCTGGCAGTAAGGAGACCACCATTGTAATGATGGCTGATGCTGTTGAAGCATCATCGCGTAGTTTAAAGAATTACGACGAAAGCACCATAGATGAACTTGTAGAACGGATTGTTGATGGACAAATTGCCAATGGTTCTTTCAAAAATGTACCAATTTCATTCCGCGATGTAGAAATGATAAAAGCTGTTTTTAAAGATAAACTTAAAAATATATACCACAGTCGAATCAGTTATCCTGAACTTAAATCGAAGAAAAAATAGTTATCAATGAATCGTAAGATTGTACATATAGCTCTGTTTATAACGCTGATTGGATTGCTTTTACTTTTGCCTATTCTTCCATTTTTTCGTGTAGATTTAACCTCCGAAAAACGATTTAGTATTGCAATTCAAAGTCGTAAACTGATGCAGGAATTAAACCAACCTGTACATGTTACAATCTATTCAGGCGGCAAAGTAGATGCCAATTTTGCTCGACTCAACAAAGCGACACGTGAACTACTAGAAGAGTTAAACATATACGCCACCAAGCGTGTATCTTATCAATTCGTCAATCCATCAGAATCTACATCAGAAGAAGAGCGCAATAAAACCTATTTTACATTAGAACAACGAGGTTTACGTAGCATGTCTGTAGCATCGCGCGATGCTAATGGGCAAATCACTCGCAGTATTGTTTTCCCTTGGGCAGAAGTTGTTATTGGCAAAGACACCACGCCTGTTTGTTTACTCCAACCTGACGGACAACGCGATGGCGAAAATGGCATTAATAGAGCCATTGAAAATCTTGAATTTCAATTTACTGATGCCATTCGAATTTTAAATAAAAATAAAATCGAAAAAATAGCTTTTCTTGAAGGGCACGATGAACTCCCCGAAGAACTTGTATATGATGTATCTGAAGCGTTCAGTCGCTATTTTCAAATCGATAGAGGCGTAATTGGATTGGAAACTGACATTTTAGATGAATATAAAGCCATTGTAATTGCTAAACCTACAAAACCATTTAGCGAATCGGACAAGTATATTATTGACCAATACATTATGAATGGCGGTCGTGTGTTGTGGTTGATTGACGGCGTTCAAATAGCCGAAAATAATTTAACGCAAAAAGGTGTTGCGCCTCTACTTCCTTTGGACATTAACCTGAATGATCAATTGTTCCGTTATGGCGTTCGTATTACCAATACTTTGGTGCAAGATGCACAATGCGCTTACATTCCCATAAATATCGCAAAACCTGGTGAACCTGCTGTTTTTGAACCTATTCCATGGTTTTATACACCACTATTGTTACCTTCGCCAATAAATCCTGTCACTAAAAATTTAATGCAAGTCAAAGCAAATTTTGCGTCTGTATTAGATTTTACCAACAATGAAAATCTGGTGGAAAAAGAGATATTGCTTATTACATCTAATGCCACGCGCGTAAGTCAAGCACCGGCTACTATCGACTTAACTCAACTGCTCGAAAATTCTAAACGAGAAGGTTATTTTTTTACAAAATATCAACCCGTTGCGGCTTCGTTACAAGGTGTATTCCCATCAAATTTCCCTTCACGTGGTCGAATGATACCTAATGGCATTATTAACAACAAACCTCACCGCGATGAAAGCCTTCCAACTCGTATGGTTGTGATTGCCGATGGCGATATCATTCGTAATGACATAGAACATTCGGCACAAGGCATTCGTATTATTCCTGCTGGTTATGATAGATCTAGTCACATGACCTTTGGAAACAAGGATTTCCTCTTAAACAGCATACTTTATCTTACCGATGATCAAGATTGGCTCTCGCTTCGTAATAGAACTTTTAAACTTCATTTGCTCAATAAAACAGCCGTTAATACCAATCGCTTTTTTTGGCAATGGAGCAATATTTTATTGCCATTAGCACTACTTTCTATCTTTGGAACAATTCATTTTACAATCCGCCGCAAACGTTTTAAAAAAGGATAGCTTTTAGCGCTAAAAATTTGTAAAATAAAATTATTCCCGCTATCTTTGTAAGTTAAGAAGCGTAAAAATATCGTCTAACCTATAAACTAAAAATATATGAAATTTACAGTATCAAGCACCGCTCTTTTAAGCCACTTGCAATCTATTGGTCGTGTTATCAATCCTAAAAGCCCACTACCAATTTTAGAAAATTTTTTATTGCAAATCGAAGGTAAAACACTTACCATAACAGCTTCAGACCTTGAAACAACTTTAATTACTTCGTTAGACGTGGAAAATCCGTCAGGCAACATCACGTTAGCTGTAAATGCTAAACTTTTGATGGACTCTTTACGTGAATTTTCTGAACAACCACTTCAATTTGACATCAACGAAGATAATTTGGCCGTAATTATCAAAACGGAAAGTGGTAATTATAACTTTGTAGGTCAAAATGGCGACGAATATCCAAAATTACCTACTTTGGGCGACGAGGCAAACACTCTTACTTTACCAGTTGATGTTTTGGCTAATGGAGTAAACAAAGCAGCTTTTGCTACTGCTGATGACGATTTACGTCCAACCATGACCGGTATCTATTTTGACATCAAAGCAGACGACATTACCTTTGTTGCTACCGACGCACACAAATTGGTACGCTTAAAAAACACAAGCGTAAAAAGTGGGCTTGATGCGGCTTTTATTTTGCCTAAGAAACCAGCAAACATGCTCAAAAATATCATCTCCAAAGAGAGTGGTGATGTGGAAATACGTTTCGATCAAAAAAATATCATATTCAAACTTCCTTCATACGTGATGGTTTGTCGTCAAATTGAAGGTCGTTTCCCAAATTACAACGGCGTTATTCCACAAAATAATCCATACAAACTCATTGTTGACCGCTTGTCATTTATGAATGCCATCAAACGTGTATATACCTTCTCAAATCAAGGTACCGGATTGATCAAATTAGCTATTAGCGACAACACATTGGTTATTACCGCACAAGATATTGACTTCTCAACCTCAGCAAAGGAGACAATGGCTTGTCAATACCAAGGCGAAAGTATCAACATTGGATTTAAAGCTCCGTTCTTGGTTGATATCTTGAGCAACATCAATAGCAGTGATGTTATTATCGAATTGGCTGATCCTTCACGTGCAGGAATTATTCTTCCTCTTGAAAATGAAGCTGACGAAGATTTATTAATGCTATTGATGCCTATGCTGATAACTGAATAAACACACGGTCTATGCCCGCCATTCTTAATCACATACAATCTGAACTGAAGGATTTTTATCCTGAAGGGGAAGTGAAAGCTTTCACACGATTGCTGCTCGAGAAAGTGGCTGGCTGGACTTTGACCGACATACTCACACACGATGATTTAGAATTGTCGGATGAGCAAACTTTATTCATACATCAAGCCGTAGAACGACTCAAAGAGTACGAACCGATTCAATACATATTAGGCGAAACCGAATTTTGTGGTATGCGTCTATGGATTGATAATCGTGTACTCATTCCACGACCCGAAACTGCTGAACTCATCGACTGGATTGTTGAAACAGTACACCACTCCAAACCCACAATTTTAGATGTTGGCACAGGCAGTGGTTGTATTACTATTGCTTTAGCTAATAAATTCAGAAAAGCTACAGTTACAGGATTCGACATCTCTTTAGACGCACTACATCTGGCGCACGAGAATGCTGAACTCAACGATTTGCTCATCAATTTTTTTCATATCAACATTCTTAAAACCACACATTGGGACAACACTTTTGATGTGATCGTGAGCAATCCGCCTTACATAATGGCGTCCGAGCGAAAAGAGATGGAAAAAAACGTGTTGAACTACGAACCAGAAATCGCTCTATTTGTTACCGATGATAATCCACTTATTTTCTATAAACACATTGGACAATTTGCTGCTCAACATCTCAACAAAGACGGACAACTTTTCTTAGAAATAAACCAAGCCCTCAGTAAAGAAACTACACTATTATTAAAGGAAATCGGATTTAAAACCGTTGAGTTACGCAAAGACCTATCCGGTAAAAATCGTATGATTCGTGCACTTTTGACTAAACCTAAAGAAAAAACAGCATGAATTTTAATGAAGCCTTACAACAAGCTGCAGCGTACTGTTCTCTATCCGAAAAGTGCGAGTTCGATGTCAAAGAAAAATTACAAAAATGGAGTGTATCAAATACAGACACTGAGAAAATCATCGCTCAACTACGAAAAAACGACTTTATAAACAATGCCCGTTATTGTACTTATTATACACGCGATAAATTCAAATTTAATCGCTGGGGAA
>Ga0116182_1002909_pt1 | contig 16378 bp, 18 predicted proteins | sample AD_UKC077_MetaG_FD_89805 | JGI IMG/M metagenome (GOLD analysis project Ga0116182, IMG submission 89805) | Active sludge microbial communities of municipal wastewater-treating anaerobic digesters from USA - AD_UKC077_MetaG | ecosystem: Engineered > Bioreactor > Anaerobic > Digestate | place: USA...
AGATTCTTTTGAAACGTTTTCCTGTAGATGTTTAACTTTCTATTTTAGCTCTTTATACGCATCTACTTTTTCGAAAGTCTTCAATTTCTGATTTTTTATTTTGTCAGAAATTAAAATTCCGGAGAGATGATCGATTTCGTGTTGCAGAATTACAGCGGTAAAACCTTCTACAATCTCTACGAATTTCTTTCCATTTAGATCAAAATATTCCAATTGAATGACATGGCTTCTATAGAAATCATCTCTGAAAACTTCGATGGATAAATCACCTTCAGGTCCTAAATGTAATACTTCTGACCGCCAAATAATTTTTGGATTAATAAAATATTCCAAAGGAGTGTTTTCTTTGTCAAATCGTTTTGCCCAAATAATATTTCGGTTAATCCCAACTTGTGGCGCTGCAATTCCAACTCCGCCGAATGTTGAAATTAATGCCAATTTCATTCGATTCACTAAAATTTTGGTGTGTTGATCTTTCGGATTTGCATCAGATGACTGGGTAAGTAAAACATAATGCTGCAAAGAATCTGAGGTTTGAAAAATAGGCAATGCTGAATTAACATTTCCCTCATTAATGCGTGAAATTTCTTGCTTTGTATATCTTTGGGAAAAAGCGAAAACAGAAAATAAGATCAATAACAAGGAAACTTTCTTCATGATTTAGAACGTTTTATATCCTTTATAAACTTGTGCAGATTTCTCTAACATTGATGCAGATTGATTTCTGAAATTCATCAAATGATCACTGCCATTGTGTTGATGGTGGTGTTCATCACTTTCCCAAAGCTCCATGATAAAGAAAACACCTTTATTGGTATGGTCTTCGATTAAGTCATATTGCAGACAACCTTCTTCTTTTCGGGTTTCAAAAACTAATTTTTTTAACAATTCTAATGCGTCCATCAAATCATTTTCTTTGAATTGAAAGAGGGCGACGATATACAGGTTTTTCATAATTTTAATTTAAAGGTCAAAGATAGAAACTGTATTTTAAATTTTTGAAAAAAAAGCAATAAAATCCCTTAAAAATTCATTTTTTCCTAATGAGAAAAATTTTTATCTTTGTAAAAATCGAAATAAAAAATGGCAGAATATAAATTACTACTTCCATCGATGGGAGAGGGCGTGATGGAAGCAACGATTATCAGTTGGTTGTTCAATGAAGGAGATTCTGTAAAAGAAGATGACTCCGTTGTAGAAATTGCGACCGACAAAGTAGATTCCGACGTTCCGACCCCAGTTTCGGGGAAAATTATCAAAATCCTGAAACAGAAAGACGAAGTTGCAAAAATTGGTGAAGCAATTGCGATTTTAGAAGTAGCCGGAGCTGGTGACGAAGTAGCAAATCAACCGCAGGAACCAAAATCTGTACAAGAAATAAAAACGGATCTTCCCCATGCAGATCCAGAAGTTGTTAAAGGTTTGGAGGCTGCAATGGAAAGTTCAAAATCATCCGTTGGTTTCGAAGGTTCTGATTTATATCTATCACCATTAGTAAAATCAATCGCACAAAACGAAAAAATTTCTGACAGCGAATTGCAATCCATTAAAGGAAGCGGTTTAGAAGGAAGAATTACCAAAGAAGACATCTTGTCATTCGTAGCAAATAGAACTGCTCCAACATTGCCACAAGCAGTTGTAGCACAAGTTTCTGTAGCAGCAACTCCTGCTCCTGCTCCGATTAAACTGGCGCAAGGTGACGAAATTATCCAAATGGACAGAGTTCGTAAAATCATCGCAGATGCAATGGTGAATTCCAAAAGAACTTCGCCACATGTAACTTCTTTCATTGAAACCGATGTTACCAATGTAGTAAGATGGAGAACGAAACATAAAGACATTTTCGAAAAAAGAGAAGGCGAGAAATTGACGTATATGCCAATTTTCGTTCACGCAATTGTAAAAGCAATTCAGGATTTTCCGTTGATCAATATTTCTGTAGACGGCGACAAAATCATCAAAAAGAAAAACATCAATATTGGAATGGCAACTGCACTTCCTGATGGAAACTTGATCGTTCCGGTAATTAAAAATGCAGATCAACTGTCTCTTTCCGGCTTAGCAAAAGCGATTAACGATTTGGCGTACCGTGCAAGAAACAAGAAATTAAGACCAGAAGATACACAAGGTGCAACCTATACCATTTCAAACGTTGGAGGCTTCGGAAACCTAATGGGAACGCCGATTATTCCACAACCTCAAGTTGCAATTTTGGCAGTTGGTGCAATTGTGAAAAAACCCGCAGTTTTAGAAACCAAAGACGGCGATGTGATTGCGATTCGTAACTTGATGTTCATGTCGCATTCTTACGATCACCGTGTAGTAGACGGTTCTTTGGGCGGAATGTTCCTGAAACATGTTCATGATTATCTACAAAACTGGGACATGAATACTGAGATTTAATTTTTAGAAGTCCATTACATAAAAGCAAACCTTTGAGAATTTCTCAAAGGTTTTTTTTAGGAGCTAAATCCCGCTTTCCGCTGTATCTTTTCCTCGTCGTTCCTCCTCAAAAAAGGATGCCGCTGCAATCGGGGCTAGTTACAGCAGGATTTTTAAATAAAATTCTACCAAAATTCTTAACTTTGATTTCTAAAATTTTTACCAATATGTTTACCATCCGAAAAGCAACACCCAAAGATACTCCCATCATATTTGATTTGATTAAAAAACTCGCCGTTTATGAAAAATTAGAAAACGAAGTAGTGACTTCTGTAGAAGAACTTCGGGAGCAGATCTTTGAAAAAAAATTTGCACACGTCATTATTGGTGAAGAAAACGGAATTCCAGCTGGATTTGCCCTTTATTTCTATAATTTTTCCACTTTTGTGGGGAAACCTGGATTGTATCTAGAAGATCTTTATATAGAGCCGGAACACCGCGGAAAAGGCTATGGAAAAACCCTTCTCATCGAACTCACCAAAATTGCCAAAGCAGAAAACTGTGGCAGAATGGAGTGGTCGGTTCTTAACTGGAATACACCCGCAATAGATTTCTACAAATCATTGCAAGCAAAACCAATGGAGGAATGGTCGGTTTACCGTTTAGATCAAAAAGGAATTGCTGACTTGGCTGAATAAAAACGACTTTTTACACATAAAAAAAGGGTGGAATTACGTTAATTTCACCCTTTTTGTTTTTGTTTAAATTTTTTTACATAATCTTCGCAACTTCTGCACAAAGCCATTCTAGCATTTCACGATCTTCTGCAGTAAATGGGTCTATCTTGTGAGAATCAATATCAATCTGACCGATATTTTCGCCATCTTTGATTATGGGAACTACGATTTCCGCTTTGGTATCTATGGAACAGCTTAAATAATTGTCTTGTTCATGAACATCAGGAACTACAAATGTTTCATTAGAAACAGCTACTTGACCGCAAATTCCTTTTCCATAAGGGATGATCGTGTGATCAGTTGCAGCTCCAACATAAGGTCCTAAAATTAATTCTTCTTTGTCGCCGTTTTTAAAGTAAAATCCGGTCCAGTTAAAATAGGAAATTTCTTGATCGAGTAACTGACAGATTTTTTGCAGTTTTACTTCTGTATGATGATTTGGACTTTCTAAAATGGAAGAAAGACGTTTTTTTATTTCTGACATTTTTATATTTTTTAGGAAAATTGTTTCAATTTTAATTCTTCTTTGTATCCGAACATTCCTCGTTCTTTAATCATCATAGCGACATCTTCAGGTACTTGCTTTTCCCAACCACTTTCGTGATTCGCAATTTTATTTAAAATTTCACGGGAGTAAATTTCAGAAAAATTAGGATCGTAATTTTTGATATCTACGATTCTTTCGTTGAGTTTAAAATATTTATATAATTCCTTTAAATTATCGCTCACTTTTAGATTAGATGAAGTCAACATTTCATGATTTTCTGGATCTTTGTAAGGATAAAGATATACGGTCATTCCTTTTCTGAAAAATTTCCCGAAAGCTTCTAAGATTCCACCCGAGAGATTTTTGTAATAATTTTCATCAAACACATCTAAAAGATTGTTAACGCCCATTGCTACACCAATTTCTCCACTTGTATAATTGGCAAAATAATCAATCAATCGGAAATATTCGGAGAAATTAGAGATGATAACAGTATAGCCCAACTTCGCCAAAACATCTACTCTGTCTAGGAAATCGCGTTCATCAATATCTCCGGATGCTCTTAAATTGGAAATAGTAATTTCAAAAAGAACTTCTTTCTCATCGATACTGCACTCAGAATCTTTCATAAACATTTCCAGACCTTTCTCGAACATGTCAATGTTTACAAGGGTTACAGGACGAAAGCTACCACGAACAGCGAATATGTTTTTTTTGTAAAGAATATCTGCAGGTAACATATTATTTCCCTGAGGATTAAAAATTACCGCGTCGGTCATTCCATTTTTCACAAGTTGCAAACTCATCAAGCGGTTATCTACATAAGTAAAAGCTGGTCCGCTGAAATCGATCATATCAATTTCAACATTGTCTGTAGAAATATCGTCGTATAAAGATTCGATTAACCTTCTGGGATTGTCTGCATAATTGAAAGCGCCGTAAATTAAATTAACACCAAGACCTCCAAGAGTTTCCTGCTGAAGCGTGGTGTCATTCTCATTAAATTTTACGTGAAAGACTATTTCACTATAGTCCTCTTTCTCATCGAGCTGAAATCTTAAACCAACCCAACCATGACCTTTCATGGTTTTATCAAAATTAATGGTGGTTACTGTATTGGCGTAAGAAAAGAATTTTCTTCCAGGATTATTTTCTCTCGATAAGCGTTCTTCGATCAAAGAAACTTCATAACGCAGCATTTTTCGGAGGCGATTCTGGGTTACATATCTGTTTTTGGCTTCTTTCCCATAGATCGCATCGCTAAAATCTTTGTCGTACGCAGACATTGCTTTTGCAATGGTTTGTGAAGCGCCACCTGCTCTGAAAAAATGACGAACCGTTTCCTGACCTGCACCAATCTCGGCAAAAGTTCCATAAATATCGGGATCTAAATTAATAGCTAAAGCTTTCTGTTTAGGAGTTAATTTTGGATTAATCACAAGTAATTCTTATTTTTTTGTAAATTTACCAATAATATACCAACCTCAAAAGAAATGAAGTTGAAATTTTTAGGAACAGGTACTTCACAAGGAGTTCCTGTTATCGGTTGCCACTGCGAGGTTTGCAGATCCACAGATCCAAAAGATAATCGGTTTCGGTCGTCGGCTTTGGTAAGCACAGATAACGGAGAAAAAATCCTAATCGACTGCGGTCCGGATTTTCGTACGCAGATGCTTAATAACAAAGAAGATCATGTAGATGCGGTTTTACTCACTCATGAACACAATGATCACGTTATTGGGTTAGATGATTTGCGTCCCCTTATTTTTCGCAGTAAAAAAAATATGGATTTGTACAGCAACAAAAGAGTAGGAGATGAAGTGAAAAATCGCTTTCCTTATGCTTTTGCAGACGTGAAATATCCAGGAGCACCTTCTTTTAACCTCCATGAAATTGAAGGAAATTTTAAATTATTTGATACAGAAATTATTCCGGTGGAGGTGATGCATTATAAGATTTCTGTCTTTGGATTCCGATTTAAAAACCTTGCGTACATTACCGATGCAAGTTACATTTCAGAAAAAGAAAAAGAAAAGCTAAAAAATCTTGATTATTTGATTTTGAACTGTATTCGAAAAGAAGAACTTCATCCTGCTCATTTTATCTTATCTCAGGTTTTAGAACTGTTTGAGGAACTTCAACCCAAAAAAATGTATCTCACCCATATTTCACATCATTTAGGAATTCATGCAGAAACTGAAACTGAATTGCCAAACAATGTACATTTATCTTATGATGGTTTAGAATTGGAGTTTTGATAATCAATTACTTAAAAATTTTTGTGCGAAAAAGCTCCAATAATCCGTAGAATTATGGAAAATAATTTTTCTAAAATAAAAAATAATTCTATATTTGCACACCAATTTAAAAAGCCCGGTTGGCGGAATTGGTAGACGCGCTAGACTCAAACTCTAGTATCGCAAGATGTGCCGGTTCGATTCCGGCACCGGGTACCATAAACCTCTATTAATCAATAGAGGTTTTTTTGTGCTTTCTTTTTTCCACAGGTATTTTCGAATTTATTAATTTCTCACCTCACGAAATCGTTTCGGAGAAAATTGTTGATTTCCGAATATTGATTCATTTGACTTAGTATTGGGGGAAATGTAGGGCATTCAATTCCTCATTTTTGATGCATCGAAAAAATCTGCACAAAACAGAACCAAAGCAAGCGCTAAAAATTTAATTTTCGATTTATTTTTTTCGTTGCTCTATACGTGAATCGATTTTTTCAAAAAAAAACCATTTACTTGTAATGTTGAAAAATGCCAAAATCACTAGGTGTCCAAAATGCAGCTTTTTGTCCAGCCACAATTAAACCATTATTTGCCCAAGTGTTGCAGGTATTCAGGAAACTATAACTGCCTTTTGCATCATAGAACGAATCGTTCTTACCATAAACGGCATTTGTTTTTATAAGAATTGTTTTGCCGTTCTGGTCATGATCAAATTTGCTTTGAATAAAATGAATCAAGGCCAAATATTGATTATGCGTTAACATTATTTTTTTACAGTCTTTCCCTTCAGTCATTTTTTCGTAAAAAGTACAGTGCATCGCCGATTCATTGAGCCAAAAAGCAGCTTTAAAAGCCGTAGAAAACTTCAAATCTGCCCAAGTTGGTGTATCCAGATAAAATCCCTTGTCGCCCCAACCAATTGATAAATAATTAAAATTGGTGCTTTTAGAAATTGTATTTTCAATAGGGATTTCTTTACTCCAATCTATTTCTGCGCTTTTAATGGGAACTACCAAATCGGTGTGAACGCCATTGGTTAAAATGTACGCGGTAATATTTTTCGGCTCTTGTACGACTTTTGCCGGAACTTCAATATAGGGAATCAAAAATCCAAATATGATATAGATGACAATCAAGCCGATGATAACCCAGATTGATTTCAGAATAAGGAGGATAAATTTCTTCATTTTTCAAAAGTAATAAAATTTGTCATTAAACGCTTCGGAAAGGAAATTAGTATCGGTCATTTAGAATTGAAGGTGTTTTTATTCCTTATTACTTAAAAATGCAATATTCCTTTCTAGGCCGGCAAATTTTGTTCTTTTTACCGGAGATTTTCGAAATATCTCTGAAAACAATTCCTGAGTGAGTTCTTTCCAGTCTTCTTTTTGGTAAGTTTTAAGAAAAGCATTGGGTTTGAATCTTTCTTGGAGATGAGGAGAGGAAAACCGATTCCAGGGACAAACATCTTGACAAATATCGCAACCGAACATCCAATCCTCCATTTTGTTTGTAAAAGATTCGGGGATTTCATTTTTCAGTTCGATGGTTGCGTAAGATATGCATTTGCTACCATCAATTATTTTGTCAGAGATAATCGCATTTGTGGGGCACGCTTCGATACATTTCGTACATGTTCCGCAATGATCAGTGGTTTCGTGATCTTCTATCAATTCCAGATCGCAAATGATTTCTGCCAGAAAATAAAAAGAACCGTTTTGTTTGGTGATCAGGTTTGCATTTTTTCCCACCCAACCAATTCCGGATTTTCTTGCCCAACTTCTTTCTAAAATCGGCGCCGAATCTGTAAAAACTCTACATTCAAAATCTCCGATTTCTTCTTTCAGTTCAGCAACCATTTCTTGCAAAATTTCTTTAATGATTACGTGGTAATCTTCTCCATACGCATATTTTGAAATCTTAAAGGCATTTAAAGAGGGCAATTTTTCGTCTGGAAAATAATTATAAGAAAGGGAAATAACCGATTGAGAACCTTCAACCAATACTGTAGGATCAAGTCTTTTATCAAAATGATTTTCCATGTAAGACATCTTTCCATGATAATCATTTTTCAGCCATTTTTCGAGTGCGGCAGCATCACTTTCTAAAAAACCTGCTTTGGAAATTCCACAATTCTGAAAACCAAATTTTTTTGCTTTGGCTTTAATAAGAGTTGAATATTTTTCTGCGGTTGATTTCATCTTAGATGTTGCAAAACTAACATTATTTCATAAATTTGCTTCTACGGATTCAGAATATACAAGTTCAAATTTTAATAATTTCCAGATCAATAAATCTTAAAAAAATAAGTTATGTCTATAGAAGAAGTACTAAAAGCAGGAAACTACCATTTAATCGACGTTCGTGAACCAATGGAACTCGAAATGGATGGCAATATCGAGGAAGCGCAAAATATTCCTTTAGGCGAATTGGAAGAAAGAAAACAAGAAATCAGCAATTTAGCGGGAAATATCATTTTCTTTTGCAGAAGCGGAAACAGAAGCGGAAAAGCTGTAGAATATTTCAAATCAGAAGGAATGACCGATGTTTACAATGGCGGCGGTTATAATGACATGGTACAGCAACTAGAAAAAATGTAATATCATTTCAGCAATAGTAAAGAGTCAAATTTTCGAATTTGACTCTTTTTTTTGTTAAAATTTTCAGATCATTCATACAAATACAGTTAAAGGTGTGGAAAATATTTAAATGCTTGTTTAATAATTTGTACAATTTATTTTATTGTTAATCAATTAGTTAAGTTGTTTTGGTCTTTTTAAATGGCGTTTATTTTGATTTTTGGCACGATTTTGACAAGTGATACCTCTGTAAAATTAAAAATTAAAATTTAGACATTATGAAATCAATTAAGAAAACAATCCTTGCGTTAGGATTAATGACAGTAGGTTTAGTGAGCGCACAAAATTCAGACATGAGAAATATGCTTAAAGTAGGAGTAAACGGAGGTTTTGCAGTTCCTGCTGAAAATGCATCAGCAAATATCGGTGTTGATCTTTCTTATCAAAATTTGATCACTCCAGGTTTCGGTTTAGGGATCGCAACGGGTTACAGCCACTTTTTCGGGAAAGACAACAATGGAATCAAAAACAATGATTTCGGTGTGGTTCCTGTAGCTGCATTAATCAGAATTTATCCAAAACAAATGGGTTTCTATTTAGGAACTGATATTGGTTACGGTTTTATCGTAGGTGATAAAAATGTTGCTTCTAATGATCCTACACAGAGACCTGATGGTGGTTTATACATCAAACCAGAAATAGGATACCACAACAAAGACTGGAATTTTGCTGTACAATATCAAAAAACATTTACCGGTGACAAAGGTGAGATTTTGAACCAAAAATACAGCGCAGGTGCAATCGGCGTAGGTGTTGGTTATAATATTCCATTAGGGAAATAATTTACGACTGTTAGTTTTTCAGTTTAAACAATATAGAAAACCTTCTTAAATATTTTAGGAAGGTTTTTTACTTTTTCCTACATTTTTTAAAAACAATTATTATCTTTGGTTATTAACATAAAAGAAATGGAAAACAGAAATAAATTCAAACTTTTTTTACCTGCTCTTTCAGCTGAGTGTAACAATAATATTTCGTTAATTTCTGCTGACATTCGTCGTGTCCAGACTTTTGTGGCACTTTTTGGTACCGAAAACGGAAAAGTAATTTCAAAAAAAGAAAGCATTTACAATACCCGTGATTTTGCCTCAATTTCAGAAATACTTCAACATTTTATTGCGGAAAATAATCTTGTCAATATCCAAAAAATTGCGGTGGCTGTTCCAGGACCGGTTATTGGTGGTAAAAGTGAGCCGCCTCGTTTGCCATGGAAAGTTGATGCCGCTGAAATTAGAAGAGATACGCAAATAGAAAAAGTATATCTCATCAACGATTTGGAGGCTTCTGCTTATGGATTAGAAAATGACGCTAACTCTTACCTTACGCTTCACAATTCTGATGATTTTGCTGAGGGAAATGTAGCGCTTTTAGCTCCAGGTGATGGTTTAGGGGAAGCTGGATTATTTTATGACGGACAGTCATTGCGCCCATTTGCAACAGAAGGTGGTCATTGTGAATTTTCTCCCCGCACCGCAGATGAGGTAGAATTTTATCAATTTCTTCAGAAAATTTATGGCATTGTAAGTTGGGAATCCGTACTTTCAGCTTCTGGCTTATTCAATATTTATAGATTTTTACGAAATGTCAAGCAACAGAAGCAACCTGAATGGTTAACTCAGGAAATAGATGCAGGCAACTTTACTGAAGCGATTATCAATGGCGCTTTGGAGCAGAGAGATCGCATTTGTAACATGACGATTGATACTTTTATTATTTTCTTGGCGCGAGAAGCAAACAGCCTTGTTTTAAAATTAAAAGCGACCGGAGGTTTGTTTTTAACAGGTGATATCCCAATAATGCTGCAGAAATTTTTGAATAACGATAAATTCTACAAAAACTTCATCATCAGTGATAAAATGGATTCTTTGCTAAAAGATATTCCAATTTATTTGGTGAATGATGTAAAAACAATCATTAATGGAGCTGCAGTTTACGCCGCTTTTTCAGAAGAGTAAACCTTCGATAACAACTTATTAACTTCGGCAATTGCTGAAGTTTTTTTATTTAAATTTTGCAGTTTTTTAAACCGACTTTTACAATGAAAAAATTATTTATTTTCCTTTTTTTCTCTCTTAATATCATTCTTTTTGCTCAAACTAAAACGGTTACCTTTTCAGAAATTCGGTGGAAAGGCTACAAAACTTTGAAAGCAGAATCACTTTCCCATGACGGAACCATCAAATTAAAGTCGGGAAATCTTCTTTTTAAAGACAATGAAATAACGGGCGGAAATTTTGTGATGGATATGACATCAATGGATGCCGAAGATCTGAATAACAATAAAAAGCTGAAAAAAATGTTCGAAAATCACCTCAAAAGTGATGACTTTTTCGACAGTGTAAAATTTCCGGAATCAACTTTTCAAATCAAATCCCTTAAAAAGTTGAAAAATAATGATTACAATTATCAGATCAATGGAATTCTGACCATTAAAGGAATTTCTAAAAACCTTTCTTTTCCAGCTAAAATTTCTCAAGCCAACAATCAAACCACCCTTAAATCTGCAACTTTCACCTTTAATAGAAAAAACTTTGGCTTACAGTATAATATTTTTGAAGATATGTTGATCAGCAATGATGTGGAAATGAATATTACCCTCATTGCAAAGTAACTTCTTATCATACATCAATTCTTTTTTAGCATCAATGGGCTATTTTTGCATCTAATTAATAAATTAAATCAATATGAAAAAATTAGCATTATTAGCTTTGGTAATTGGAAATTTGGCGGTAGCTCAAACGAAAAAAGTAGTAGGATCCGAAGTAAATTGGTGGGGTTACAAAATTGCAAAAACAGAAGCATCTTCTCACAATGGTACCGTAAATTTGAAATCAGGAAACATCGTGATGAAAGGAAACCAAGTTGTTGGTGGTACTTTTGTTTTAGACATGGCTTCGCTTAATGCTACAGATTTAACGGGAGAATATCAAACAAAATTAAATAACCATTTGAAAAACGGTGATTTCTTCGAAGTTGAAAAATATCCAACTGCAACTTATACGATCACTTCTTTGAAAAAAAATAACGACAAAATATACAATTACATCGTTAACGGAAATCTTACCGTAAAAGGAAAAACAAGTCAGGTTTCGTTTCCGGCAAAAATCGCTAACAGCAAAGGTGTTGTAAGTTTGGTTTCCAAAAAATTTACATTTGACAGACAGAAATTTGATGTGGCTTACAAATCTACCATGCAAGACGTTTTGGTAAAAGACGATATTGATATGTTGGTGAAAGTGACCGCGAAATAATATTTCAAATAAATAATCAAAAAGAGCAGTTTTCCCTGCTCTTTTTTTATTTTTACCAATCAGAATCTTTCTAAGTGATGATTTTTAAATTTAATATTTTCAGGTTTTTTTGATGAAAAATAAAATGAAACTCTACGTAATAAGCGGACTTGCTGCCGATTTCAAAGTTTTGGAAAGAATTCAATTTCCCGATCAACTTGAAGTCGTGTTTATTGATTGGTTGATTCCTATGAAAAACGAAATTTTCGCGGATTATGTCAAAAGAATGGCTGAAAAAATTGATGTTTCAGAACCATTTTCTTTACTCGGATATTCTTTTGGTGGAATTATCGTGCAAGAAATTGACAAAATAAAACCCGCCGAAAAAATTGTCATTCTAGGAAGCATTAAATCGGATAAAGAAAAATCAAGGTTTATTAAATTTGGAGAAATTACCAAAATCCCTCGATTTTTACCGGAAAGAATGTTCAATTTAAAATCGTTGATGATGTATTCTGTCGCGCGAAAATTAGTTGATCCCCGAAATCCAAAATTGATGCAATATGTGAAAGTAACCAATCAGTATTATCTGAAATGGAGCATCGAGCAAGTTTCAGCTTGGAAATCTGCGGTAAACCCAAAAGTGATTCAGATTTTAGGAAGCAAAGACATTGTCTTTCCTGTAAAATATTCAAAACCTGATTATGTAGTTAAAGGCGGAACGCATCTTTTTCCAGCGACGAAATATAAAGAAGTATCCAAGATTTTAAAGGAAATTTTTGATAAATAATTCGATTTCCCGACAAAATTTCATTCCATTCAAATTTGCAATCAAGTAGAATACAAAACAAATTTTTTGGTATGCTTAAACGTAGCGTTTTATTAAAATAGAATTATCTTTGTCATTAATCATAAAGGGATTTTCCCTCAGTACTCATCATTTTTCATGGAATCAATCAGTGTTTTTGAAATTATTAAGGTAGGAATCGGTCCATCAAGTTCTCATACCATGGGTCCGTGGAATGCGGCGGAAAGTTTTATTAAAAAAATTAAAACCCATCACCAACTTCAGGAGGTCACTGAAGTTTTTGTAGAATTCTTCGGGTCTCTCGCTAAAACCGGAATTGGTCATGGAACCGATATTGCAGGAATGCTCGGACTTTCTGGCGAGAATTTCAAATTAATTGATACGACCAAAATTGAGGAGAAAATTGAAGCCATCAAATCTTCAAACGTCCTCAATTTAGGTGGTGAAAAGGTAATTCCTTTTGTGTACGGTGAACATTTAATTTTAAACAAACAAAAATCTCTAGACTTTCATCCCAATGGAATGATTTTCCGCGCAGTTTTCGAAAATGGGGAAGATTTGATTCAAGATTACTATTCATTAGGTGGTGGATTTATTGCGACCCAAGAAGAAAATTCTTACGAAAAAGATTGTATCAGAACCCTTTATCCATGTCATAGTGGTGCGGCTTTAATTAAAAATATTGAAAAATTAGGTCTTGAAAAAGTCTCAGATCTTATTATTCTCAATGAAGAATCTTGGCGTACAAAGGAAGAAACCCAAAAAGAAGCCCTTTATATTTGGGATCAGATTGTAGAATGCATCTACAAAGGGGTCAACAAAGAGGGAATTCTTCCGGGAGGTTTAAAGGTTACGCGTCGTGCAGCCGGTTTGAACCGAAAATTACTCGGCGACAAAATTTATAGAAATAAAGAGGAATGGTTTCAGTTATTGATCGATTCCGAGGAAAGTTTTACCAGCATCAGCAAATGGGTTTCCTGTTTTGCTTTGGCGGTGAATGAAGAAAATGCGAGTTTCGGTCGAATTATTACTGCGCCAACAAATGGTGCAAGTGGCGTGATTCCTGCAGTTTTGATGTATGCACGAGCTTTTACCCAAAATTGTACAGAAGACGATATCATCCGCTTTATTTTAGTAGCAGGTGAAATCGGAACATTGTTTAAAAAAAATGCCACCATTTCTGCAGCGATGGGCGGTTGTCAAGCTGAAGTCGGCGTTTCCTCGGCGATGGCAGCAGCTGGATTGACGGAAATAATGGGCGGAACTCCAGGACAGGTTTTAATGGCGGCAGAAATCGCTATGGAACATCATTTGGGTCTCACTTGTGATCCGATTGCTGGTTTGGTGCAAATCCCATGTATCGAAAGAAATTCTATGGGAGCCATCAAAGCAATTACTGCCGCAAATATCGCGATCGAATCTGATCCTTTAAAAGCACGGGTTACGCTCGACGAAGTCATCCAGTCGATGTGGGAAACCGCTCAAAGCATGAACGACCGATTCAAAGAGACCTCGGAAGGTGGTTTAGCAATTGCCGTGAATGTGGCTGAATGTTAGTGTTTAAGAGGATATTTTCTGTGTAAATCGTAGGATCCTAAATTCGAGCGGTCTTGTTATGGCAATTCCTATTTCAATGATTAAGTTTCCAGAATCGATATCTTGTTGCGTCATGGTTTCATTTAAACCACATTTTACAAAATAGGCGAGCTCTGGTTTTGGTCCACAAAATGCTCCAGAATTCCATAATCCATAGCAATAATATTCAGTTTTGCTTTTTACTCGAGCGCAAGTTTGGGGCAAATTATTACTAAAAATTTCTTCTTTTAAAAGATTCGCTACTGTATATTCGATCCTGTTCACAAATCTTCTTACTGCGATATATCGATATTCAGGGTCGGTTCCGCCTAAAGTTCTGTTTCCCCAAATCAATGTTCCTCTTTCTTCAAATTTTCTCATGCAGTTAATTGCTTTTCCGCTCGGATGGATGTTGAGGGGTTCCTGTTGACGGTCATTAATAATGATTTCCGGCTGCTTGATTCCTTCTACTTTAAAATTGGCAAGTGGTCTCCAAATTCCTCTGTCCATGTCATTGATATTCGAAGCACCTGCAATCGCAGAACTTGGTGGAAGGTTTACAAAAAATTGCTGCAAACAATCCGTGTATTTTTTATAGAGAAATTCGTCGCTTTCTTTGACGGATAGGAGTGAACGTGTTTCATCAGATGTTTTAATTTTTACGGCAGATTCCTGATAAAGATAGGTAAAGTCGGTAACCAAATTTGGGAAAAAAGTTGCGCCAAAGGATAGATAAGGAGAAATTAGCGCTTCACGATAACTGGAAATGATGGCGTTGTAGTCGTCTGCTGAAGTTTTTGGAAGATCTAATATTGCAAAACTTCGATGAGATTTACAAAAAAGGAGTATTTTTTCTTGTAAAATATAGAAATCGGTTTCGGGCAAATTCTGGTTTTCCGGAATCGCAATTAACAGATTGTTATCTTCAGTTTCCAAGGCATCCAAACCTGCCAGTAATTCAATAGCAGAAAGGGGTTCGCCAACATTTTTGAAACTTCCAACAGAAACTATTTTGCAGGATCTACCACCTTGCTCAAAAAATATTTGGATAGCATAGTAGAGATTGTGTAATGATGAACTGCCATTAAAACATACAGAAATAGCTTCATTTGCCGCATCACTCAAATCTGTAATTTCTATATTTTCTTCGAGTTGGGCTTTACCAAATAATATTTCAAAACTTTTTACAGAGTTAACATGAGTCGGAATGAGATGGAGATTTTGGCCCTCCTGATTTTCATGCATTTCTGTATAACCAATGAAAACTGCGGTGTCGTCCTTACTTTGTGGTAAAAATGAAGAAGAAAGTTCTTGGATGTAAATCCAGGGATATTTATATTTTGCCATGATCATTTGTTTAAAGTAAAAGTAAACTATTTTAACTAAAATACAAAGCATCAATTCTTTACACGAACTTCTTGATTAAAAATTTCTCGCATGATGGGCATTTTTAATGACTTTTTCCAGAAATTCACAATGATCTTTTTTAAAGTAAGATTTGCGTTTTCGAACTTTTATTAGAAGTTCATTCAGAACAACGTACTCCGCAATGTTACCAAATTGGAGTCCGCGCAAAAACCAATGCGTAACATGAAAGACCATTCAACAAAAACATCTTTTCAAATTAAAAGACTCTTTTTTGTTTTAAAAAATATTCTTTTCGGTAAAAGATAATTAGTGTAAAAACGCTTCCTCAGTTCTAGAAGTCGATCCCGTAGTTGTTGAAATGGCATCCGAGGACACTGAAATGACATCCCTTGGTTCTGAAATGACATCCCTTGGTTCTGAAATGGCATCCCTTGGTTCTGAAATGGCATCCCTTGGTTCTGAAATGACATCCCTTGGTTCTGAAATGACATCCCTTGGTTCTGAAATGGCATCTCTTGGTTCTGAAATGGCATCTCAAGTTGCAGAAATGGCATATCAGGTATCAGAGATGGTATCGCAGGTTGAAGAAATGGTATAACAATATTGTTTATTCATTTCTGTAATTGATTATTCATTTATTTACCTTAATGTTTATTAAATAGATAATAAAATGCAAATAATTATAGGAATTTCGTGAAATAATGTTTTCTGAATTTGAGCAACTCAACAACAAATGAAAAATAGTACACCCTCATTTTTCTTCTAAAGCTTCAACCGTTTTCTGTACAACTCGAAAAGGAAAACGCGCAAGTCTTACCGAAGAATTCCTCTTATTTTATTGGCATTTCTAATCAGTTCTTCTAATAATTCATCATTGTCTTTTTCCAAAGCGGATTTGAATTTTCGAAGTTGCGA
>Ga0116182_1002910_pt1 | contig 16375 bp, 16 predicted proteins | sample AD_UKC077_MetaG_FD_89805 | JGI IMG/M metagenome (GOLD analysis project Ga0116182, IMG submission 89805) | Active sludge microbial communities of municipal wastewater-treating anaerobic digesters from USA - AD_UKC077_MetaG | ecosystem: Engineered > Bioreactor > Anaerobic > Digestate | place: USA...
ACACTACCCTCTGTATATAAAAGTCTATCAGAATCTGAATCGCTACTTGCAATACCCTTACTAAACAACCCTCTGTCTGAAGATTCACTAACACTACCCTCTGTATATAAAAGTCTATCAGAAGAGGAGTCAACTACCACATGGTCAGTCGCTTGAATGTAGTTAGTGTAAAGAGTTTCACCGCTAACTGTAAGTTCTTGCCACGCAGCCTGGGAGGTTGCATTTAATGTGTGTCCGTACAAAGAACCTAAACGACTAGAAGGTACATACAAATCTATATTGTAGTTAGCAAATAAACCTGGACTTTCAGGGAGCATTAAAGAGGTTAAAGAAGGGCAATCAGAAGCATACATACGTAAAAAATTACCACCAGGAGCAGACAATCCTGCTGGGTTAGGAAGGGAAAGAGAAGTTAAAGAAGAGCAAGAAGCAGCGTAGTTAGCCATAAAGAGAGAGCCTACGCTGGTGATTCCCGAAATATCGGGGACACCCAACATAGTCAAACTAGTACAGCTATTAGCAAACCCCCACATAAAGCTACCACTTGCAGATGTTAACCCCGAAGTATCAGGCATATCCAGAGAGGTTAAACCAGAACAATTCATTGCAAAGTAAGCCATAAATTCCTCACCCGCAGAAGCAACTCCTGAAATGTCAACGGAACTTAACGACGTTAGACCAGTACATTCAAAGGCGTAATAAGCCATAAAACCAGAACCCGCAGAAGTAATTCCTGAAGTGTCAGGCACTCCTAAGGAGGTTAGGTTGGTACAATTCATAGCGTAGCAACTCATAAAATTGTTACCAACCGTAGATATGGCTGTTGCCGTAGTATCCCAGGCAATTGTTACACCAGCCTTAATATTGGGTAAAGTAGCAGTATAGTTTTGAGTCATAGCCGACAAAGGCGACCTGAATTGATAAGTATTCCCTGCCGTTAACGTACAGCTAGTACTCAACCAATCACCCGAAGTACCTGCTCTCCAAGTTGTTGAATTAACCATTGACTTGGTAACTTGAGAAGCGTCTCCTGCTACTACTATTGTTGCTATTATTGCATCGTATGCTTGTGTTTTACCTTTTGTGTAAAGTCCTCTTTCTGAACTAGCACTTGTTCCACTCATTATTTTTTCTCCTTAACTATATTAACCCATGGGTCTGTTCTCATATATTTAGGTTTAGATATTACATTAACATGACATTTGTCGGGGTCTTTTTCACTTACATAAAGCTGAACCTTAAACTCGGGGTATATTGCTTCCATACAAGTATAGTGTTCGTAATTCTGACTAGTTCCCAAAACATCTCCAGAAAATAATCTGAAGCAGTTGTATCCAATAGGAATTTCCCCATTGAACTTGTTTTTCTCGTTTGGTAAATGGTAGTGTCTGTTACCTACCTTTGTTTTGCAGTAAAGAGACATGGAAGTAATCTTTAATCCATTGTCTTTTAGATATTTTTGAAGTTTCCACCAGGGAGAATCCTCTCCTGCCACTTTAGACAGAATACCTTTTCCCTCTGTTAAATTCTCTCCGTTGGAAAGTCCAACAACAAATTTTACTTTTTCTTCTGGTATCATAACCTCTCCTCAGATGTTACAAATTAAATTGTGATGCTACTGGTATGTGAAACTAAATTTCACTTTGTTTGCACTCTGTGTACCAACTGCACTAGGACTTACACTCATTAAAACATAGAAGTCGTGTGAAGTTGCTCCTGTTGTCTTATCACCTAAAGTCAAAGCACTACCACTACCATCTGCGTTTACCCACGCACTATCTCCTTGCTCTGCTAAGTAAACATCTAGGTTTGTTGGTGCTGTCGCTTCTGTTGTTCCATTGTAAGCAAACATTTTAACATTTGTTATTGTTATGTTTGAATCATAGGAAACATTAATCTTAAGTGGACAGTTTGCCGTAGTTACTGTACTAAGTGATACAGAACCACCTCCAACATCTACCGTACTAGATGTTAAATACTTACTGTTCTTTGGTGAATTAGCCGAAGAACTATTCGAACCACCTGAACTTCTAACGTGAGTTCCTCCGTTGTATGCACCTACAGTAATAGGATTGTCAAATGTACCATCTGAGAACTGAATAAAATCAGTTGCTCCTATGGTTGTCGCAGTTGTCCCTTGTAGATACCAAGTTTGGACTAACGCCATTTTTAATTAAACTTAATTTAAATATATTTCATTATAGATAGACCTTGTCTAGTAGTCAACTAGTCGCTACTAATATCTATCCAAATGTCCCCGAATTTGGGGTCAGAAGGTGCCGTTTCGGCAACAGTAACTTTTGACCCCCCTCCGACAGGAACCCAGTCTCCTCCATTGTAATAAGTAGGCCTGTCTAATGTTGTGTCGTATGCAAAACTACCTTTCCCAACTGGCAGAGGGCTGTCTCCATAGTAAACATCTACCTTAATAAAATAAACCAACAAATCAGTACTATCAAACGCAGCTTTTGCCTGAACCCTAATTCCAGTAAGTATAAAGCTAGAGTTTACAGAGAATCCGAAGTTTTTAAATATTTGATAAGACTTGTCATCACTACTACCAATAATTTTAACTCTGAAATTCGAATCACTAACATGGTCTCCGTTCCAAGTCATCATACCCCACAGCTCTGTTTGTCCATTACCAAAATCCTGAGTAGTAATACTAGCGTTAAAAGTAAGTTCTTTTGCGGCACTCCAAGTGGTTCCACCATCTTGGCTCACCTGACATCTTAAAACCCCATCATTTGTAGGTACTGTCGCTGGGTTTACATCGTCAGTCAAGGCATTAGCAGTATCTTCAAAATCGTATATTGTAGTGTCATAATCCGCAGAATAACTAGCACTGTATGCTTCACTCCAGTCAGCTGTAGTAGCACTCCAAACCCTGTAATAGTAAGTAGTACCAGCATCCAAACCAGTATCAGTGAATGAAGAACCCGTACCTTGATATATTAAGGTTTCACTATTTATGTTCGCTGGAGCTACTTCACCCCTCCTTATTATTGAATACGTACCACCATTACCCTTCGTCCAAGTTAAGTATACTGAATCCTTATCAGTCCTAGTCGCACTAAGGTTTGATGGATTTCCAGGCAATGTAGTAAACGTAGAATCTGTTCCATACCCAGTACCCTGAGAGTTCGTAGCAAACGGTCTAAAATGATAAGTAGTGGCTATCTGTAATCCAGTGAGCTCCTTCTCCAAAGTGCCCGTTGTCCCAGAAACTACAGCCTTACTGTTTGCAGTGGTAGGGTTCTCGCTAAGACCGTATACAAACCCTCTCTCAGTTATCGTTGTACCATTGTCACTTGTAACCTCACCTGCCACCGTAGCGACCGCTGTGGTAACCCCTGTTGCCCCTGGCGTGGTCGTTAAAGACGGAATGGATACTAGGGTATCAAATTCAACTAAAACTCCATAGGATGTCCCCTGGGAGTTTATAGCGTATGCTTTAGCATAATAGTGTGTGTTTGCAGTTAAACCAGACAAGTCCTCAGAGAAAGCCCCCTCTCCACTCCCTGTTGTTACTTTGTTATCAGAAGTAGTAGGTGTACCAGTCGTGTTGTAACAAATACCTCTTTCCGTTACTGCTGCTCCATTGTCGTCGGTCACATTACCAGCAACTGTCGCCGTATATACGCCTATGCTGCTAACAGAACCAGTCGTTACAGATGGAGCTGCTGCGGTTGTTGTAAAACTCTTAACTGTTCCATAACTATAACCGCTACTGTTGTACGAAAACGCCTTAAAGTAATAAGTCGTACCCCTTTCTAACCCAGATATGTTTGCATTGAATGCACCGCCACCACTACCGCTAGTTATTTTGTTCGGCTGGCTTTCAGGAGTTGTCCCCCAATAAACACCCCTACTTGTACAGGTTGGAATACCAGCATCAGTAACGTTACCACCAGTTGTTGCAGAAGTACCACCAACGGAACTCGCATCGGAGGTAGATACTGCAGTCGCCCTAGTAATTGTTGTAAGAGTGGCTGTGCCAGAAGCACTACCTGAATAAGGCGTGTAATAAGGTCTAGGGTCTATTTTACAAATATAGCCACTAGCACTAATGTTGATAGACTTGCTACCATCTGCATTGTGTGTAATGGTCTTAGAACCACTCACCAAAAGCTGAGGGGTTGTTTCTGGGTTCATATCCACACTATTATTTGCGGTGAATTCTGTCCCATCTATCCATAAGGAATGAGCATTATTCACACTCTGAACACTATAACTTCCTATCTTTTGAACATAAACACTTGCTGTAACTACAGAAGTATTGTTTGTTGGGTTAACAGAAGATTCTGACCATGTAATGTAATAGGCAAAGTGTGCTGAGAGGTATTGTGTTGAGCCTGATATTGTAGCCATTATTCTAGTATATAAAATTATTCATAACCTGTAGCAAGTGAAAGTCCTGGATTACTTGGAGGTACTGGCAAACTTGCAGTTGCATAACCTTCTAAGTTCAATGGTCCATCCAATTCTATTGTACCTTTAATTCTAAGCTGTTCATCATCCCATGACATATAATTACCACCTGGATTACCAACTGCCATTTTATAAAAACCACCAGACAGTCCCATGAAATACCCTTCTCCGACCATAAAGTCAGTCATTCCACCTTTTACAGAACCACTAAATACCGCAGTACCATCAGCCAAAATTCTTACATTCGCATTAGCTAAGGTTTGGTTTGCTTGTGTAGCATAAAAACCTGTTTCATTTATTAAAATACCTGCACTGTTCGCAGTCCCATCACCGACATCTTCGGACGTTCTCATAATGGCGTTCGTGTTTATTTCAAACACTGTATTATTTATGATACCGCTACTAAAGGTAGGAGCACTTCCATCCGTTGGCAAATTAAACACTTCTCCAAGAATATTACTATACCCACGTAACCCGTCGGTATCCATAACAACACCGCTTTCACCTGCACCTACTGCTTGACCAGTCTTAATAATACCCCCATACATTTGTGTAGGAGTAATAGTAAAACCACCAATCGTACCGCTGGTTGCATTGATTTCCCCTGAAAGATTTACATTCTCTGCGTATAGGTTTCCAGACATATCAACCCGAAATGGTGCAGAACCGTACTCTTTGTTCCCAAGATAAATACCATTACTGTCTGCTTTGAAAACATTATCACCAGAACCAATAGTCATTTCCCCCTTATTAATGGCAAAATCACCATAGTATATTTTTGCTGCTTGGACGGTTTCTACTTGCCACCATTTGATTTCATTCTTAGGTAGCCTTGTAGGCTGCTGAGGCATATCCCCAGCTCTTAATTGTTCTAATGTTAAAGTTTCTGCCATTATGTTGGTCGTATGTCATTATTAGTTACACCGTAGGTAGCAAATATCTCATAAAGCCTAAAAGACTTGCTGTCCTCGCTCACTATTTTAAACCCAAAGCTTCTTCCCTTAAATCCCTTGACTCCTTGTATACGCACAGTATTCATAGTACTGGACCCAGCAGGTAAATCTACACTTTTTATCAATTCCCAAGCTCCAGTATTCACCCTGCCGTACAAAGATAAAGGAATAGTCTCAGAACCATTTGGCTCATAAGTTAAATAAACATCTTCTAAAAACGCCTCTTGTTTTTCTGTTGTAAGCTCAATGTCGGCTGTTTCACATATAAGTTCTATGTCAACCCCAGAGCCATCTTCATAGCCATAATCGTTTTGGAACACAGTTTGATTAGTCCTTGAACCGTAGTAACTTTGTGTGAAACCCAGAGCATTTGTCCATTTAGCCATACAATTAGGAAACTCTTTTCCACTATCTTCTTTCCAGGTGTTTTGGTTCAACTCTCTACTCTGTTCTATTTCATAGACAAGCGTATAATTAGGATACTCGGTACCTTGATAGGTTAAGTCACCAAGGTGTAGTTCGTATTCTCCTTCTGTATTGAATCCTCCAACTATTTGGAATATGTACTCCGCCGAAGTCTGACTGTATATATTGTCCACAGTTGTGGATACTTTGAGGACATCTCCACCAATAGGTAGTGCCCATACGCCATTCTGGTCCGCCCAAATCATTACGTCCCAGTCAATATCTACACTCTTAGGACTTATTGTTCCGTGTGTAGAAATTTGTCTTACAGTATCGTCCTTCAAATCAATTTCCCATAACCCATCTGCCTTTGTAAACGCATACACTAAAGAATTAAAGCTTACAATCCTGGTAACCTCCCCTGGTAGAGAAAACGTCTGAGTAGAAGCGGAATAGGAACCGTCTAAATCATTGTAAAACTGGTGAGAATTTGCCTTGGAATATATAAGCTGGTTCTCATAAAACGTCTCCGTAGCATGTCCAATTATCAAAACGTTTTCCACATGAGTAATATACCTTGCTTTTACCCCTGTTACTTCTGTTATTGTTGTGCCGTTTGTGTACATCAAGTCAGAAATTCCGTTGGTAAAATAATACCTGTCTTCTCCTGCTATTGTTACAGAAGTGCCAAACCAGTCCCTTCTATCGTCCGCATTACCAATATTAGAACCTAAATCATCCCATACGTCCGTAGTAGCATTGTACTTTTGGACCTGTACCCCTGCACCTTCACCGTCTACTATTCTTAGGAAAATATCGCTTCCTCCACTAACTTGTAACGCACCCATCATATACACGGAACCCGCATCGCCTGAGTCCCCGAAAACAATTTTTCCCTTTCTCCTGTCTAGGGTTGTTCCCCTGGTACAACGTCCGTTTATAATACGTGCTATACCCCCTGTAGGGCTTGTAACGGGATTATGTTGGTCGGTTCCAAGAGAGAAGTTACTTATTGTAATAGGCTGATTTTCCCTCTCTAAAGGTCTTCCCTGCTTATTTGCTTTTATGAACTCAGGTGTGTATGCCATTATCTATTAAAAGGATTAAATGATTTACCAATACCATACTTGACGGGCTCTAAAGAAGACTTTGGTTTATAGTTATCAAAGAACTCTTTATCTAAGTCCTTAGCCCTATTAAGAGCTTGATTACTATTGCTCCAATCTCTCTTTGTCTCCCATACATCTGCAATTACATATGCTACTAAAACATCTTGTAATCCGTCTGGTAGGTTTGGTACATCACCAACCCCTGAAAGCTCGTCTGGAAGAATTACATACTCTACGTATAGTCCAGATGTAACGTCTGCGTCTGGTGTTGGCATTATCGTAATACCAAAACCGTCCGTAGTGTCTTTTGTAAATTTGAAATATGGATGACTTTTATCGAACCTTGTCGTGTCAGTATTATTTTTAAAGAGTAGATTTCCTTCTCTTCTTTTTACTGTCGTATAATTTTCGTCTGTACTTGAATATTTGATACCTACATAGTTAAGCACTAACATATCCTCTGTAAGACCGCTAAATGCGTAAAACGCTGTATCTTCTTCCAAGTCCAACGGCTCGTTATATTGACCGTACTCTGGAAACTTGTTTGCAAATTTGATGTATAACTGTCTGTACCTGTCGTTTACAAAAGACGTACAATCAGCTTCTGTGACATTACCGTCTACAAAGGTTCCGCTAGAGTTAATCAATTGAGTCTTTCTACCTACTTTTAGGTTTATTGCTCCTAGATTCATATGTATTCTAGCTTAATTTATTCTATTGTAAGTATACAGTTAAAGTCGCACTGCCGCCATTATCAGATACATATAACGAACTTATTACTAAGTCTTCAGCTTCAAAACCTTCTGTAGCACTAAGCGTAATAACGTCTCCACCATTAATCTTAATGTAAGCCGCAGCCGAAGCTGTAACCTTTATTTTCGTAGGTTTTCTAGTCTTTGTTACTCCACTAACTGATGTCGAATCAGAGAATGGTGCAAAGAGATTAGCAAATGCCGTTATCGATGTGATATTGGTACCTGCTGTTGTTCCAGTCTTATTAATAGTTCCTGTTTTCCATGAATACACAGTGGTCTGTTTTGCATTACCGTCTATGTTAAGTTCCATAGTATTTTAATCTACTTAAATTAAGCTGCTACTGTTCTATAAAGAATGTGTACTTTACATGTTCCTGCTGCTGTTCCTGGTTGTGTATAAGCTGTCCCTGCAAAAATATTAATTGTACTATTTGCCGTTAATTTGATATCTGCCGCTGCTAAAGCACTTACATAAGCAATATCATCTTCTGTATCACAAAGTAAGTCTGCCTTTGCAATTGCTGCACTTACTGGTGTGGTTCCCTGCCTTATTACCAAGTCGTCTCCACCACCAGTATATGCTGCTGTACCAAAGTCGTAAGAAAATACTGCGCTGATAAATTCGTGTATTTTTCCTGCCTCTGCTGCAACTGCTACGACACCTGCCGAATGTGCTAAATCTCCTGCATCTGTCCCAACTATCATTGTTGGTGTCAAAGTTACTGTTACAGACTGGATTACTCCTGGGTCAATTTTAGCACTTGTTACCGCATCATCTGCCAACTCTGCTGTTCCAACAGAACCTGCTGTTGCAGTTATTCCACCAATTATATTGCCACTCTCGTCAATTCTGGTTACTCCATCAACTCTTAGTGGGCTTGAAAAATTTACTCCTTTTCCCATTTTTAATATTCCTTTTAAATGTTATTTAATATACCGCCCTTTCGGGTTTACCACCGATTTATAAGGTATCGGGTCTAACCATAACTACCTTTTGAGTTTCTTTTGCGCTTCACGCATTTTCTCAATACGCTTCCTGTGCATTAGAATCTCTTGTTTCTTTTCTTGTTCACTAGCATTACTGGAAAGAAACTTGTCCAGTTTTTGCTGGCTTATGGCAACCCTTTGTTTCCATCGAGCTGCCATAAATTTTGGGTCATTCGCTGCTCTAAGATAATCTTGTTCAGTTAATGCCATAGCCAGTCTAAGTTACAAATTAAGAAAGACCTGTTGAACCAACTGTTCCTCTCCAGTCTCCCCATCCATATGCAAAGTAATCTCTACTCTTATAGTGAATGGTGTCGTTCTTGAATCCGATAGATTCGTCTCTGCTTACATTTGCCTTCTCTGCCCACTGCCACATTAGCTTGTGAACATTGTCGTCAAATAGATAGAAAGCAGTATCTGAACCGCCTGCTGCAGCTCCTAGATAATCCCACACAACAAGTTTCATTGTACCGTAGTACTCTTGGAAACCGTTGTAGACATTAGCATCGTTGTCTGCAGAGTCACTCTTTTTATCACTCTTGAGAATTTCTAAAGCTCTCTTTCTTAATGCAGGAGGTACTACAAGCTTGTTAGGGAAGCAGCTAATTAGCTGTCCTCTATCGTCAAGTTGTCCTTCCATCATTAATATTAAAGTCTCTAAGTTTGTCTCAGAAAGTGATAATGCTGACTCGTTATCTTGTGAAGCACCACCATCTGCTCTTGGATGGTCGTCCTCAAATAGGGGCTTTGCATCAGAGTATGATGTGTAGGCTGCGGTGAAACCGTTGTTTAGCACGGAAGCTCCGTGAACTTGTTCAGTTCTAGCAGCTGCTCTTCCAAGCATTTTTGCTGCATTCCAAATCTCTTTTGTCTTAGCCCATTTCCTCATTTCATAAGTTACTGGCATTATCTTACCGTACTTTACAGGGGTAAGAGAAACACCGTAAGCCTGAATAGGAACGTCCTCAGAATAGGTTTCTCCCTCTCCAACAGGTGAAAGTTGTGCTAATCCAGTGTAGTTCTTAAACTCGTCTGTAGCGCTTTCCTGATTTGAGATTTTGAAGATTTTACCTAAGTCAATCTTGTTTACTTTATATTCGTCAACAAAGTGCTTTTTAACACCTGGGTCTATAACATTAGAAACAGAGATTGTTGTTAAAGGTGTACTCATTTTCAGTTAATACTAAATTAAATCAATCACTAACTTTATGTTAAGGCGTTAGTTAAACCTTGTATTTCAGCTATTTCAAAAAGACCAATAGAAGCATCGCCATCGAATCCATACCCAACTGGGCTGTATCCAATACAGAATAACTGACCTGCATCAGTACCGTCTTGAACTGCAGTAGAAGTGTCTACTAATTGAGCTCCAGTTGTACCTGTTATGTCAAATCTTGCACCAATATGACTCTTTGCAAATGTTGTCACTGCGTTATCGTTATCCATAAGAACAACCATTCCTGGATGTGCCCTTAAGACTCTAACTGGATTCCCATCTGTTGCAGCTTCTAGTGCAATACCGAAAATGCCTTCGCCAGCAGCACTAACTTCTGCCTCACCATCGGTTAAGATTGTGATGAAGTCGTTCTTTGCTATTGTCTCAGCAGCTTCTAGTGTTACTACTGTTGCTTCTGAATCTTTTTTAACTACTCTTGCGTTATACATATTTCTATGTCGCTAAATTTAAATTATTCAACAGAACCGTCAGAATCTTTAAATCGAATGTACTCTTCCTTAGAATACCCTAGCATGATTCTTGCTTCCTCTTCTTCTCGAGTTAACTTCCTTAGCGGTGCTTTACTTGGTTTCTGGCTACCAGCAGAGGCTCCTGCGACAGATTTTATACCTGCCTTTATTTGCCCTTCTACCTCGCCCTTTTCTCTCTCCTGAGCCAATAAGCTATCCTTATTAAAAAGAATAGTGTATGCCTCTTCAAGAGCGTCCTCGTATTTCATACCCTCCTCTACATAACCTTCGGCTAAAGTCGCTATTCTTTTTCTAATTACCTTAGGTTTTTCAGAGTTTGCTATGTCAGTATGTCTCGATTCGAAGTCTCGCAAAACTCCTTCTATTCTGGCTTCCTCAGCTGCTTCCTCCTCCTGTTTTTTACGCATTAGGTCTCTAGCAAACTGAACCTCAGGAAGTTTACTTACCTTCTCTTCTAGTTCGTCTGGCTCTTTGTTATTGTCTTGTTTTTCGACTCCTTGTGTTTCTACCTTTTGTTTCGCCATCTCGTAAGTACCCTTAGGTAACTCACCAGCAGCTTCAAGCCTTCTAGTTAGTTCAAGTTGGAACTCAGGGTCACTATTACTCAGTTTGGCAAGTGTATCCCACAACTGGGCTTTCTTTCCATACTTAGTTTCGATTTCCTTCACTCTTTCTTGAAACTTCGGGTTCTTGTTAAAAGGAACCGTTTCCTCAGAGTCTTCTTTTAAAGAACTTTCGCCTTCTTCTGTTTCATCTTCCGAGTTGTCCTCCACCTCTTCGGTCTCGGTCTCTTCTGTTTCAACACTTTCTGGCGAGGTATCTTCTACCCCAGTTTCGGATGACGAATCCTCAGACTCGGCAGTGTCTGCGACTACTTCCTCTGTGACATCCTCTTGAATGTCGTCTGTCTTTTTTATTTCTTCCATTGTAAGGAACATACAGTTAATTTATATAACGGAACGACCCGTTGTCATCTTTTTGCTTTTAAACAAAAAGAGGCTATAAACAGGAACTATTATTAATTCCCACTTATAGCCTCTTCGGTGTAGTGCTACTCAGAGCAGTTAGGTACCACTCTTATTTCTTTAAATATAAACTATTCCTCAGTCTTTTGCAAGACCTCTTCTGTTCTACCAATAAAAGTATGCACGTCTTTCAAAAACCAGTTCAGTCCGTCCACAACGCCCCTGTAAAATTCTCTTTTAGCCATGGTCTCATTGTCGTACGTAGGCATATCTGCTGCCATATCCTTCATTAAATCATACTTTCTCTTAGTAATCTGCATGAGTACAGAACCCTCCAAGTTTTTAACTTCTTCTTGTAATCTTTCCAACTCAGCTTTTGATAATTTATTTTCTTCCATGTTTTTAATAATAAAATTACATTCCCATACTACCACCTAGCTCGCCTGGTCCACCCTCCATACCAGCCTGTGCTATTGGGTTTACTGTTGGTTGGTTGCCACCAAGCCCAGACTGAGAAACTAACTGACCCATACCTTGCTGTGCAGGTTGACTCATTTGCATTCCCTTCAAAGAACTTTGCATTGGTTCCATATAAGCTGGTTGACTGTCTTCCATAATATGTTCACTAATAAGTGCAATTGCTTGCTTTGTTAAATCAAACTCCTGCTTATAAGCTCCTGGAGGATTCTGACCTTGGGTCACCATCATTTCAATATCCTTCTTCATTACCTCAAGTCTTTGCTGCATTTCCTTATTAAACTGTACATGAATATTAATATGTTCTCTACTTTCCCCTGGGTGTGGCATTGGTCTTTCTCCCTTAAACGCTTCGTAGTTTTGTGCTTTTGCTCTATTTACAGAATCTTGCTCTAGTTTCCTATATTGAAGTAAGTGCTTCTTATTCCAACCCTTCTTGTCAAACACTTCTTCCATTAAGGAAACAGCGTCTACAAGTGGCATTGGATGTGCAGCAACCTTGGCTGGGTTGGTCGTGTCTACCATGAATCCTGAGAGTTGTGCTAATTGTTCACCCGCCTCCTGTTTCTCTAGGGCTCTACTAATTATTTCTACACTCTCTACGCTAAGCTCTATGTCAAAATCATTAAGTCCAACCTCAAGGGTTTTGCCGTTTTCGTCAGTGTATTCGTAGATATCAGACTTAATAGGGATAAAGGACACTTCTCCTGGGTCATCCTTAATCTTTATGCTTCTGTTATCCCAGTCAATATCGACGTTCTTATTTTCAACTCCAACCTGATAATTCTCTATCTCGTCCACCATACTTTCTCCATTGACTGCTTTGTTAACATCTTTTTCAGTCATAAACTGATGGATTCTACTTACAACCATTCTAGCTACTTGCTCCAAGTCTTCTTTGAAGTTTTCTACCATAGCCATTACATAAGCCTCCGTAATTTCCTTATTAAGAATGTTTGCAGTAGCAGTAGCATTCTTTTGAATGACACCCAGTTGTGTTGGGTCCTGTTGGCTTGCAATAACAGCATCCTTTTGTAAAATGCCCAGGGCTTGGAATACATCAACGGATAAACTTGGGAACTTAACAGTATCAAGCCCTCTGTTAACATCGCTAACAGGCAAAGCAGTTCCTGGGGCACTGTCTCCAATCTCTAACACCCTGGTAACATCCTCATAATCCTGTTTTTGGATAAGTAACATAGGGTTAGTTGTGTACATAATATAGTCGTACACAGCATTGGAAATAAGCTCTATTTGAGTAACTACTGGTATAAGTAAGTCAGGTAGCCCGATGCCGTAAAGCTGATAAGGAGCCTTGTAAGCTCTTAATGTAGCTAATGGAATACCTTTATCGTTATAAGGAAGTGGTCCTTCGTAAACAAAGATTCCGTTTGCCCTAATCATGTACCAGTCTTCATCATAACCATAACCATGAACTACTTCTATGTATTCCTTGTTGTAATCACTTGGTTCTGCCAAGAATGAATCCCTACCTCTAGTATCTCCCTCTTCAGTCATGTCAATTGCGTTAGGTTTAACCTTTTTAACATTCTTATACATCTTACCTTTGAACAGCGTTTTAAACCTGTCCTCACTTAATACTTCTGTAACAAACGCATGTCCTGCCCTGTTGTGCCCTGTATTTACACTCTGACATGAAGGGTCAAACAACACGTTCTCTAGTCTATGGTTTACAAGAGAAACTCCGTCTGGCTCTACTAAAGTAACTTTTTCATAAGGGACAATACCTTTCTCTTTAAAGTCCTTTAGTTCCTCCTCTGTCATTTGGTCTGGGTTAGTCTTTTGCATTTTAACTTCCCTCTTAACAGTGACCCACTCAACACCTAATACTGCAGTACCATTTGTGACAGCGTCCTGGTATGCGTCTTTAAGCCTGTATTTAAACTCTTTTGTTCTAAATAATTGGTTTAATAGTAACTGGTTAATCTCAGCAGAAAACTTTGCCCTATCGTTTTTAGGACGAACTACAAACTCAAGATTGAATTTATTCATCTTTTGCAAAGTACCCTGTACTCTACCAACAATTTCTGGTGATTTTACATTAGAACGGTAACCATCACTCTGGTCAATATCCTCATAGAAATAGTATGCGAACTTTCTCTGAATATCCCACCTGTCACGCCATGGACCATCATTCCAGAAGCATCCTACCTCGTTAGCTTCTACGGCTTCTAAGAGTAGTTTATTAAACTTAATCTCGGACTCACTTAACCCGTTTGTTTTATTTTCCATTGTAATTGTAAATAAATTTACCGTCTACTATACGAGGAATGTATATTGTCTGTTTATAAGATACCACTTTTGACCCAAGTATTCTACCGTACTTAAGGTCTTTCCAATCCCCGTTGTCTGGAATGCGAACATAAAGCTTTGTAACGTTTCCATTTTCTATGACGGCTTCATAACTGCAGCCAGTTTGTATAAGCCTTTCTAAAAAGTCGTCAAACTCTTTATTCCTCTTTTTGACCGAAATCAGTTCAACCATTAGAGTTCATCCAGCTCATCTGAATACTCAATTGTAGCAGATTTCTTAACAGAACCCAACTCATGCTCTTGAGTTTCAAACTCATTGTTCTTAATGTCAGCTACAGTAACAAAACTGTACTCGACCTTTTCGAGCTTATCGGGGTCAGTTATCTGTTTAAACACTAGGTCTCCAAACCAATCTGATACACCAGCATCAGAAGTTTGCCTTCTTTTTTCATACCTCTTAAGGGATTCATACTGGTCCTCTGTAACAATTGCAGTTTTTCCAACAGGTAGTACAAATTGAGATTTAACTAAAACCTCTCTACCTTCTCGAACTGTCTCAAGATTAGGAATCTTCTTCTCAGTCATGAACTGGTGCATAAAGTTTATGCTTCGTCCCTCCCTGTAAAGAACTACAATCCTGAAGTCTAGGTTTGCTTCCTTAATCTGATACACATTGTACCTATCACTTAAGTAGCTATCGAACTCTGGTTTTAACTCTTCTGGCATTAAGTTTAAATCCCAGTCACACACTAAATCTGTCTTCCCTACGTTTTTAACAGCGTAAAGATTCTTAGATTTTAAAACCTCCTTAAGGTTTTTATAGTCAATTCTGCCCATTTTAATTGCCGTTTCCCTTGGAGCAGATTTAACTTTTGACTCTGTTTTTGTAGAAGCTTTTCCTACAGTAACATCGTCTAGGGCGCTTAATATGTCTTCCATACTAATTCCTACTAAAATTATTTAATGTCGTATTGGGTTTATACTTTCTAATATAAATATCCCCACTACCTATTTTATTTGGCACACTCTTATACATCTGGTACGCCACTCCAGTTGCAATAACTAAGTCATCGTGAGTTCCTAACTGAGCCTCTGGTTTTCCTTTGGAGTTTTTAACAAAACTCTTCATTTCACCTATTATCTCCCTACTTCTAATAATCATTTTACGCTCTGTTATTACCTGATTTAAGTCACTTATAAGTATCGGTCTTGTCCTACTGTTCGTCTCCCAGCCTAACTTATCCCTAATCTTATTCCCTAATTCGTCTATAACTTCCATCCTATATTGGTTTTTGTAACCAAGTTCATCTAGTTTTTTCACTACAGCAACGCCCATATTGTTACGCTCTATTCCTATAAGTGCTGTGTTATAGTAGGTACCAAGTCTAAATGCTACGTTTGCAAGTTCAAATTCGTCAATATGACCCCACCATAAGGCGACTTGCTCCATAGTTTCTCGGTCTAATACAACAAGTGCAGAGTAGTCTCCTTCTTCTGCGGTATCCCCACCTACAACATAGTTATGTCCGTCCTCTGGTTCTTTATAAATTCTAAGCTCTCCTAGGTTCTTTTCTTGTACATATGGAGGGTTCCAACCTATAAGTTCTCCTCTTTTAAGTGGTTCTATACATATAGCTTGGTCGTACCATTCTAGTGTTTCTGGGTCAAAAATAGGTCGTCCCGTAGAAAGGAATGCTTCCGTGTCAGTAGCTGGATACTCCTGTTTGAATAGGTCTTCTCTAGTGTAGTCCTGTGTGGGCTGCATAGAATTAATCTTCCATTGTCTCCAGTGCAACTGTTCGTCAGTAATGCCTAACGACTCTTGTATATTTCTTTCCTCGGTAGTAAATTTTGTTTCATCAGTTATAGCCATTTGGTATTCAGGATTGTCAGCCCAGGAAAAGAATATTGGTTTAAACACGCTTGCTCCCCTCTTTTCATCCTGCCATGCAATATGATGAGGAGTTCCATACCCGTTTGCGGTAGTTTCCTTAACCACCCAAGTATTGTCTAAATCGTCAGGAACAGCATTCAAAAGACCTGTTATCATGTCCCAGTTGCCGTAGTGAGCAAACTCGGATAAGTGTAAGTAGTGAATAGTATCACCCCTACCAAACGTCTTAGAACCAGCTGTTCCTATAATGAAGTCCGTGTTCATCTCCTTAATCCTTAATCTACTGGCGCTGGCTTTTTCTAAGGTCACTTCAAAGGGTAAGTTCTCTATGTAGTAATACACCTTTTCAAACAACCTCTTCGTGTCTTCGTCCCTGTGAGACACACACGCACACACACTGTTTGGTACGAATAAGAAC
>Ga0116182_1002914_pt1 | contig 16360 bp, 15 predicted proteins | sample AD_UKC077_MetaG_FD_89805 | JGI IMG/M metagenome (GOLD analysis project Ga0116182, IMG submission 89805) | Active sludge microbial communities of municipal wastewater-treating anaerobic digesters from USA - AD_UKC077_MetaG | ecosystem: Engineered > Bioreactor > Anaerobic > Digestate | place: USA...
GCCAAGTCCAAGCCCTATGGCTTTCAGGCCTTCTATCCCGGTCCTGGTATTGGCGGCCACTGCATTCCGCTTGACCCATTTTATCTCGAATATATCGCAAAAGGATTCAATTTTGACCTTACAATGATCGATGCGGCAGGTCGAATCAATAATTTGCAGCCACATCATATGATGAACAAAATTTCTTATGCCCTCAACCGTCAACGCAAGCCTATGAATGGTTCTACGATTCTCTTTTTGGGCGTGGCGTATAAAGCGAATATCGACGATGCCCGGGAAAGCCCCGCCCTTCTTGTTATGCAAGAATGTGCAAAAAAGCGCGCCAACGTTCTGTACCACGACCCCTATATTCCAGAAGTGGTGGACGAACATGGCAAAAAGTGGACAAGCGTCGCGCTCACCGATGAACTTCTAGAGAGTGCTGATTGTGTGGTGTTTACAACAGCCCATTCGTGCTTCGATGTCGACCATATTGTTGAGAAAGCGAAGCTCGTGGTAGATCTCAAGAATATGGTAAAAAGAGTGAACATAGAAAATGGAAAGGTGTTCAAACTATAATCTTATTTTAGCCAATGATTCTGGCCAACTGTCTATATATAAGGAATTATTGGAATGCGGATTGCTTTAAGAGATGCTTCACAAGAAGAGTGGAATAAGGCCTACGCCGATGATAAGAATTCGACATATTCCCAAAGTGTGAATTGGAACTCTCTTTGGGCCGCGTTTCAGGGTTATGAGCTCGCACCAAAGCGGGTATATGCTGATGATGCCTTTGTCGGTATCTTACCGATGTTAGTCTATAAGCGATGGTATGAGAGCCAATATATATCCGGTATCCGTGGATATGGGGGTATTCTTGATGCACAAGGAGTTGCATTGCATCAACGTGAAAGAATAAACGAAGCCATAAGCAATACTCTGAAAACTTTTTATCTTTTGGATAATCCCTTTGCATTATTCAATGAATCAATTGGAGTTATTCCCTCTATACGCGCTAGAAGCATCGTCAACATACAGTACTTGGATCTTCGCAACGGCTTCGATGTGCAATTCAAAAAATGGAGCAAGGGACATAGATCAGCGGCTAAGAAAGGAATTAGGGACGGTGTCATTGTAAAACGTGCCAAGACACTGGAAGAATGGCACCAATATTATGATGTTTATTTGGATTCACTTCGGCGTTGGGGTGATACTGCCAGCAGCCGATATCCCTGGGAGCTTTTTAATTCCATATTTGAGTTGCATGATGATAGAATTGTTCTCTGGATAGCTATATTTGGAGAGGATGTTGTTGCAGGTTCCTTGTGCTTTTATGGTTTGCGCCATATAGCTTATTGGCACGGTGCATCGATGGAAAGTCACTTCGATATCAAAGCTCCACACGTTCTTCAGTATCGTATTGCAGAAAACGCAGCAGATAATCACATTTACTGGTACGATATGCTTTCTTCAGGAAATCACGCAGGAGTCGAGAAATTCAAAAAGGGATTTGCCGCGGAAACCTTATCAGTAGCCCAAATTGACGTTCGACCGATCATATTCTCATCACTTTCTAAAATGAAGGCCCGTCTTATGAAATTGCATTGGCAGACTAAGCCTAAATCAGTATAAGCGCAGTGGAATTGTGACTGCTAAAGAAATATTAGGAATACCATGGAAGAGCCAAAAAGATCGAAATTCCAAAGAATATCAGCAACAAGAGCAAGCATAGAGACTCTTCTTTTTTCGCTTGCAAACTCAGGGTTAGGCTTTCTAAAAAGTGCCGTTATTGCTTTCTTTTACGGTGCTGGCATTCAAACGGATGTTTTTTATGCCGCGCAAGCCTTTCTATATACCCCAATAAGCCTCTTTTCAAATTGTCTTAATGCTATTGCTATTCCCAGTTATCAAGCCTCAAGTGATAAAAAAAAATATTCTTATTCCTATTTGGCAGCAATTACAATCATATTGCTCATTATTGCAGTAATAGCGAGTATATTTGCCAATCCGATCTCGGCATTGATTTATAGTGGATTTTCAAAGAGCAATAAGGAACTGTTAGTAAAACTTATATATTATTCAATTCCAATTATAGTAATTTTACCTATAGGCGCTTTTTTTGATAATATAGCAAAAGCAGATAAAATTCAGTTTTATGGCAATATTGGTCGATTATCAAATGCTCTTGTTGCATTAATCTTGCTGTTTATTTTTAGTCAATATGGTGCCATGGGGATGATGTGGGCTGCTATAGCTGGCACTGTAACTGAAGTTGGCATACTTGCATTATTCTTTTTCATAAGATTTAGAGGACCCTATGATATAGATATTCGGCTGGGTTTCAAAATATTCTTTAAATCTCTACCTGTTATGATTGGTGGGGTATTGTCAATTGCAAGTCTCTACTTTGAGCGATTTTTATGTTCATTTATGTTGCCAGGGAGTCTAACAATACATGGAATGGGAATTTCCATAATAGGTATATTACGGACAGTTTTAGTCGGATCGATGATAGGCGTGTATTATCCCTATATTTCGGAGCTGCTTGTAAAAAGGCAATATGATGAATTCTATACTTTACAAGCAAAATTAAAGAAATTTGTCTTTGGTATAATGGGGTTTTTTCTTCTATTCCTATGTAGTATTGCATATCCTGCTTTCTATTTAATCTATGGGCATGGAAAATTTGACAGAGAATCTGTTGCACTGCTTGCACAGCAATTTTGCCTTCTTTCTTTCAGCGTTATTCATTCAGGAACCGGAGGTATTAATTCTTTTATTTACTATTCCATGTTTGAAACAAGATTACAACAGATAGTAAGTATCTTTATGGTCGCAATAACAGGAGTTTTACAGTGGCTATTAATGCAAAAAATGGGAATAAAGGCCTTGGCTGTTGGGGCATCTATTGCCCTTGCTTCGAGCCTGTTTTTGGATTATGCAATATTAAAAAAGAAATATCATATAGTTATCTATGACAATAAAGACAAAATAACAATCATATTACTATTGATATTTTTCTTAATACCTGGTTTCTTAAAATGGAACCCTGTATTATTGTTATTGCCAATTATATATTATGTTGTTATTTGTAAGCTTTTATATAATTTGCGCATAAGCGATTTTTTATCGCTTAGCAATCTTACAAGAAAACAATAAAAAGAGCATATAAGAATGGAGAAGCGAGCGGTAATACTGGCTGGCGGGAAAGGAACAAGACTAAAGCCCTATACTATGGTCTTGCCAAAGCCATTGGTTCCAATTCATGAGTATCCGGTTCTTGAGCTAATAATTAGGCAGCTAAAACGAAACGACTTTACCCATATTACTCTTGCTGTAAACCACATGGCAGAGCTTATTATGGCATATTTTGGCAATGGGGAAAAATGGGGAATTCATATAGATTATTCTTTGGAAAATAAGCAACTGTCTACTATGGGGCCACTCAAATTGATAAAAGATCTTCCGGAAAATTTCTTGGTTATGAACGGCGATGTTTTAACAGATCTGGATCTAGGTTCCTTCTTTGATGAACATATAAAAAATAAGCGACTATTTTCAATTGCTAGCCATAGGCGGACAATTATGAGCGAGTATGGTGTTCTTGATATAAATGAAGAGCAGAATCTTATTGGTTTTAGGGAAAAACCTGGGATTGATTTCTTGGTGAGTATGGGAATCTATATGGTAAATAGAGATGTGTTGGATTATATACCAGAGGATAAACCATATGGATTTGACAATCTCATGCTACGTCTTATACAAGAAGGCAAAAAGGTTTGGGTAAAGGAATTTAACGGTTATTGGCTGGACATAGGCAGACCAGATGATTACTCGGTAGCTAATGATGATTTTGAGAAGATCAGCAAAGTGTTCTTGGATGAGTAGACTTCATGATAAGAAAATAAGGAAGATACTGGTAATAGGATTGCCATATTTTGCAGAGATTACAGCAAAAAGGCTTAGTGTTTTTGATAGTACGTGCAAATACATCCCTATTGATTCATCAGCTAATATATGGGGAGCATTAAAATTTGCAGTAAATATCTGGAATGCGGATATTGTTTATATGATAGGAGGATCAGCTACATGCGGAGGTGCCCTAAGACTTTCGCTCTTACTAAGAAAGCACATTATTATGCACTGGGTTGGGACAGATGTAATAGAGGCTAAGAAGAATATTCAATCAGGAAATAGTAATAAAAAATTGATTACTTACGCCCGCCACTTTTGTGATGCGCCCTGGTTGCAAGAAGAGTTGCATAGCATTGGGATAGAAGCAAGTCTTAAGTATCTGTCTTGTATAGATAATGAACCAAAAATTGAGCCACTGCCGCCTAAGTTCTTAATACTTTCTTATGTTGGGAAAGGGAGAGAAAGCTTCTATGGAATTGAAAAATTGATTGCAATTGCAGAACGTTTCCCGCAAATACCAATTGAAATATCTACATTAGAGACATATAAGCACAATTTACCTAAAAATATTCGGCTTCTTGGATTTGTGCCAAGTCTCAAAGAGAAAATGAAAGAATGTGTTTTGTTCTTAAGATTGCCTGAGCATGATGGCTTTCCCTTTACTATTATTGAAGCTATGGAAATAGGCAGATATGTAGCATATATTCACGAACTGCCGGGAGTCTTTAAGCCTAATACTAAGGAAGATTTATTCGAATATATAGAACAACTGTATGCGAAGTATAGCATCGGTTTGCTAGAACCAAATTACAGTGGTTTTGAATATGTGAGAAACAATCATTCAGCTGCAGGTGTAATTGGAAACCTAATGCAATCTCTAAAAGTGCAAAATGATGACAAGTGACAAGCAATATAGATATATATGGCATCCATATATAGAGATGCTAATTCTTGTCAGTGCAACTCTATTAGCAGCAAAACTATATTCGATTAACTTTTCAAGTACCTTATACCGGTTCACGGCCTTTATATTTATATTTGGTGCAATCAGTCTGACATGGCTATTTATCATCAAACCTAAATATAGTCTTCTGGGCCTTCTGTTTGTATTTCTATTTGGTGCAAGACTTTCTTCTGAATACATGCTATCTATAGGACATTTAAGAATTCCATTAGAAGCTATCATTCTATTTGCCCTTTTTATTCTATACTATACAAAACACCCCATATCTAGTGATGCCTTTACAGGGTATCTATTTACATTTGTCATCGTATTAATTATCGTTTCAATGGTTCATCCTGGAAATGAGTTACTAACCATTCTATTGGCTGGGCCTATTTCTCAATTCATTGCGTACCTGCTCTTTCGTTCAGTTTTCAAAACAAAGAAGCGTATAGAACAACTTGCGAGAGGGCTTTCCATTCTTCTCTTCCTTGCAATATTGTACGGATTTGTGCAGCCTTTCTTATTTGGTAACTGGGTAGATTTCATCTTCTTAAGAATACCTTCATTTTTTTATAATCCTAATATTTATGCTAGCGTTCTAATATTGCTATGGCCAATGATTTTAATTAGCTATAGTGATAAAATGCGAACACATAAGCAAAAAACAGGAGTAATCGTATACATATTCTTATGCTTAATAGCAATACTCCTGACTGGTAGTAGAGCAGCGTTAATCATAGCGTTAGTGCAGTCTCTAATTATGCTTCTTATACTTCGAAGGCGGTCGAAACGCGATAAACGAAAAGTATCAAAGCTAGTAATGATTGGCGTTGCATGTGTAATTATAGTTTTTGCATTTTGGAGTCAATCCATTCTAGGGACAGTGTTGCGTCGTTTTGAGCAAATAGATTTTACAGCTCCCGGAAATTCTGCGAGTGAGAGAATCTTGGGTGCGAAAGGAGCAATTGAAATAGGACTTAGCCACCCGTTGTGGGGAGTCGGACTCGGCAATTTTGAGAAGGAGTATCCGAAGACGGCGGCGTCACAAAAGGGTATCCTCAAGCTAGAATCGGCACATAATTATCCTCTCAACTTATTTGCTGAAGCAGGGATACTTGTGGTTTTGTTATGGGCTATCGTCATTGCTAAGTTGATAATTGGAATGAGAACGGCTTTGTCCATGCATCTTAATACGGGTTTGAGTGAGATAGCTATAGCCTTTTTTGTCTCAAATATTGGGGAAATTGCTTATACGACACTATTTTATGATGATGTTGTCCATAAGGGAAACGGCTTTCCTATGGTCTTATGGTATATAGTCATCGCTATACAAATGAACCTTGTGAAAATAAAGGAGAATAAAGTTGAATAAAAGTGTTCTCTTCCTGTCTACTATGGATTTTACCGAGTGTGGATTTCAAGTAATACGGCTAACGCCCGAGTATCTATCAAATTGTGGATGGCAAACAATGTGTGTCGTATTACGTGATAATTCCAGACACGGAAGTTACTACTTTCAGTCTCCAATAGACCCAAAGGGTTCGTATGTGCTTAGAAAGGAAATGCGAAAATGGAAATGGGGTGAAAATGCAAATGGTGAACTTTTGGTGACAATTTATAATAAGCTTCGAAACTATATATCAATTTATGACCTTGTTCGCATGGGAAGAAAATTATTATGGAAATATGATATTGATATAATCTATGCCTGCGGGCCTACAGCTGTTCTAGCTTCGCATTTTCTCAAGCTTTATAGAAAAGGCATAAAGATCGTTGCTCGGTTTTATGGGACTTTTTCATTAACAAAAAAAATTCTAGGCAATAAAGTTAGATTAATGCTAAGTATAGACGAGGTTATTGCCCTTGCATTGAGATCTGACAGGATCATAATTACAAATGATGGTTCACAGGGATTGCGAGCATTAAGATTTTGCAATAAAGAAAACTTGAAGGTCGCGCATTTCTTGGTGAATGGCGTAGAGAAGATACATAGATCCAATATTGAACAGACATACAATGGGGCCGCGACGATATGTAGATTGGTTCGTTCGAAGCATATAGAGCGTGGTATTGAATGTGCTGATCTTTTAGTGAACAAGTATGGGCTGAAAAACTTTGTGTATACAATTGTGGGCGACGGACCTATGCATTCTAGCTTGTATGCTCTTGTTTTGAAAAAAAGGCTAGAGAAGAATGTTGTTTTTACTGGGGCTATGAATCATTCTGACGCAATGGATATTATGCTAAAAAATATGTTTTATATATCAACATATGATATTTCCAATGTCGGAAATCCCTTGTTAGAAGCGATAAGAGCGCATAGGATTATTGTTACGATCAATAACGGTGATACAGGGAAATGGATTAAACATTGGAGAAATGGGTTGATATACGATTATTCAAACGATTTGCCTTCTCAAATGGCACGTGATATGGCGGAAATCATCATAAATCCAGAGAAGGGAGAGCCTCTTTTAGCGGGCATTGCAAGAACTGATAAAGAAAAACTAAGAACATGGGATGAACGCCTACAAGAAGAAGAAGCTATTCTTTCTTCATTGTTAAAGGCGTGATATGAAAATCCTTATATTTGCGGATGCCAGAAGCATTCATACCAGGCGTTGGGCTGAAGCTCTCAGAGACAAAGGGCATTCGATTTATATAGCTACGTTTAGAGAACAGGCTATAGAGGGAGTAAATGTTTATGTGGTTGGGAAGAATGTATTAGGCAAATTGGGATATCTATCTTCTTTGGGCGAATTGAAATTATTGTATAAAAATATCAAGCCAGATATTGTCCATGCACATTATGCTACAAGCTATGGAGTTATAGCGGCATTCGCAAATCTGCATCCCCTTATAATAACAGCATGGGGCTCTGATGTCTTGATAAGTCCCAAGAAGTCATTTTTAAGCAGAATGCTATTAAGATATGCATTCAAGCATGCAGATTCAGTAACCTGTGTTGCAGACCACATGATTGAGCCAATTATTGAATTAGGTTGCAAAAGAGAGAAAGTTCGCTCGATTACAATGGGGATAGATATAGATGATTATCCTATCGAAATGGATAAGAAACCCGTTCCACCCCCTTATAGAATAATATCGACGAGAGGTTTTGAGAAAATATATGATGTATCTACTCTGCTCGAAGCAGGGTATATCTTATACAAACAAGGAGTTGATATCAGGATCATTCTTGTAGGAACAGGATCACTTGAAAATGCATTGGAAAGGAAAGCTGTCGATCTTGGAATTAAACAGATTGTGTCCTTTGAAGGGAAGGTAAGCTTTTCAAAATTAAAAGAATTGCTTGGTTCTTCACATTTTTTTGTTAGCACATCAATATCAGACGGGAATAACATATCTCTTAATGAGGCTATGGTTCTTGGATGTTATCCTATTGCAACAGATATAGCAGCAAATCGCCAATGGATACAGCACGGGCTAAATGGTCTGCTATACAAGTGCAGTGACGCTGTTGAACTGGCTGAAATGATAAAAAAAGGGATATCATCAATTGAAGGTTATACAGATATCGCTCAAAGTAATAGGAAAATGGTAATAGAAAAAGCTTCCTGGAATAATTGTGTGGTTCAAATGAATAAATTATATGAATCAATTCTTAATTGTCCTAAAGGGAAAGAGAAATGAAGGGGCTTTATATTTTTGGGGGCGGAGATTACGCAATAAAAGTACTGGAATCATTGAGACGATCTGCTTACAATGTAAGTGGACTTATTCTTCTCAATAACGCTGACCATATTCTGAATGGAATCCCATGCTATGATGAAAATAGTATTATGGAAATGTCTTCTCCAGGGAACGCTTTTGTTGCAATAGGGAATGCCACTAAAAGGCAAAAGTTAATGGACAAACTAAGAGACAAAGGCTGGGATTTGCCCTATATAGTACACTCTTTTTCTTCAATTTCTCCTTCTGCTTCTATCGGTAATGGTGTATACATCGCGGCTGGTGTAGTCATTGAGGCAAATTGTTCTATAGGTGAGGGAGCAATTATAGATATTGGTGTATTTCTAGATCATGGTTGTGTTATACCGCCATTTTCGCATATAAGATCTAAATTTGCTTATACAAAGAATGATCTGTTTGCTTGAAAGGCCTCTGAATTGCGTATTCTTTATCTTGAGCATTATGCTGGCTCGCCGAAATATGGAATGGAATATCGGCCGTAATATATGGCTCGGGAATGGGTAAAGAGCGGCGATGAGGTCACTATTGTAGCTGTGAAGTGTTCCCCCGCTTTTCGGACCATTTATGCACTTAATTTCTGCCGGACTTCTGCAGGCGTCACATAGCCTAAAGCCATGTGTGGCCGTGTTTCGTTATAATGCCGTATCCAATCAGCAATGGCATTATACCCATCATCAAATGATGCAAATTCTCTTTGCCAGACAAGTTCCTCCTTGATACTCCTGAAGAATCGCTCAATCATCCCATTCTGCTGGGGTGTATAGGGCGTGATGTATTCTTGAAAAAGCCCATATTTTGTCATTGTTTCATGAAAACGCTTGGAACCAAATACAAGACCATTATCCGATCGAATGATAAGCCCAGTACTTTTAGGCGCAATATGCTGCTGCAGTAATGCATCTTCCAATGCTCCTGCGCAGAACCCTGCACTCCCACAGCGAGTAAAACGCCAGCCTACAAGGTAACGGTCACAACAATCAATCAAAGCAACAAGGTGACACCAGCCGTCCTTCCTTGTGAAAATATGCGTCATATCAACTGCCCAACGATGATTGAGAAGCGGTGTATCACTCCTTAAGCCTTTTACCCGTGGTCGGTAACCAGAAGGACGCTTTATGCATTGCCAGCCATTCATCTTGATAATCCTATGGATCCGTTTGCGATTATAGGCAATACCTTCTTCTTTCCGTAGAACCCACGTAATTCGCCTCGTCCCATAGGCAGGATAACGATCAATGATATCCCTTACCTTTTCCACGATGCGCTGTTCCGGTTTTGAAGCGCTTCGTGGGGTTTTGGACGCATAATAGATATTCGATCGATGATACCCAAGAATCCGACACAGTTTTCGGATACTCACCTTGATACCATCCTCTTTCAAGCGCCCCTGCAGGGTCAGGATTCGGTCTCTTCCTTCGCGCCCCACAGGGTTTTGGCTTTTTTTAGTACGGCATTCTCCACATACAGTTCGCCTATGGCAGACTGCAGCTCTTTCACTTGTTGCTCATACTGAAAAAGAGCATCAGAAGCCTTGATCCTTAGACTCTGCTCTCCTCCCTTGACGAAGGTATCTACCCATCCTTGCACTTCGCTTGGCGTAAGATCATTCTGCCGGGCAACATCAATGACTGTGGAGCCTTGCCTCAAAATTTGCAGCACAATGTCTGCCTTTTTCTTGGCAGTCCATCTCTGAACCTCTGCCATTTCCTTCCTCCTCATTCATTATGCATGGCCTGAACTCGGAGGGGAACACTATACAGCCGTGGTGGCTCGAAATTGTTGCTCCCGGTCAATGGGGCGAGGTCGTAGTTGAGAAGGGGAATGAGGTTATAGCACGGTTACCATATGTCCTGGATAAGGGTAAGATTGAAATGCCTCCATTAACCCAAACCCTTGGGCCATGGATGAAGCCTGAAATTAGAGATTCTCTTCCTGGCAATAAACATCTTAGCAATCAAAAAGAAATTGTCTCAGATTTATTAGGCAAGCTTCCTAAACATAAGAGTTTAAGAATAACTCTCGACAGTGTAAATACATATATTTTGCCTTACAGATGGTTAGAATGTAATTATTATCCAACATTTTCATATAGAATTAATAATTTGTCCAATCCCGATAAAATTTATGCTAATTTTCATAATTTAGCAAAGAAAAACATAAATTCAGCTAGAAAAAAGGTAAATGTGGCAGAAAGTTCAAATCCATGGGATATCATTGGGTTACTTCATAAGACATTCAAAAATCAAGGGAGGAAATATCCCGTTAAGGATGAGATAGTTCATAGACTGATTGAATCATCAATCAGTAAGAAAAGCGGTAAATTATTAATTGCGCAAGATTATGAAGGGAATCTACATTCATCAGTATTTATAGTCTATGATAGAAATGTTTGTTACTATCTATTGAGTGGCACCGATCCTATTTATAGAAGTAGTGGTGCGAACAGTCTTCTGTTATGGGAAGCAATTAAGTTCGCGTCATCTGTATCTAAATGTTTCGATTTTGAAGGATCTAATATTGAGAGTATTGAGGCTTTTATTAAACAGTTTGGAGGAGAGCTAATTACTAATTATGTCATCAGTAAACAAACATTTATAAACGATTTCATTGAACTCTCAAAGCCAAGAATAAAAGAGATCATTGGTTATAAAAACTAAGAAATACAGGAAAAGAAGCTGTCATAGACAGTGAAAAATCTAGCAAGCAGAATCGATTGCCTGAAATAGATAACTTAAACTCGTGTATAATAATATATGCACATAGGATGAATAATGATCAGCATAATAATTCCGTATTATAATGATGAAAAATACATCGTCAAATTGGTCGCTGAAATAGAAGCGAATAATATCAAAAAGGATGAATATGAGGTATTGATTATCGATGGCAAAAGCAATCTTGAATCGCGAGCGATAATCGAGGAGATTGCAACAAATCATCCTAATATCAAGATACTAGATAATGTGAAACGCATAACGCCGTGTGCAATAAATATTGGGATAAATGAATCAAAAGGTGAATATATTATATTATTAAGTGCACACTGTGGTATAGCGCCAAATTATATTCAAACTCTTATTGATGAATGTGAGTCTTTAAATGCTGATGTTATTGGTGCAGTGGGCAAGACGGAAACATTGGGAAATAGTCATCAAGAACTCGCTATTAAATATGTGCTATCGAATAAATTTGGAGTTGGAAATGCGCTATATCGTATAGGTATCGATTCGATAAAAGAAGTTGATACAGTAGCATATGCATGTTATCGAAAAGATATATTCAAAAAGCTGGGCTTATTCGATGAAAAATTGGCACGTAACCAGGATCTCGAATTTAATAAAAGAGTTAAGAATCATAATGGGAAAATATATCTTACGCCTGATACTTACTTTATTTATTATGCAAGAAACAATTATAAGGACTTATATAGAAATAATTTTGGGAATGGATATTGGTCTATTATTACTCCCTATCTATTAGGGGAAGTCAAATCTGAAAGCCTGAGGCATTATATTCCGTTTATCTTTGTTATGACTATCTTAATTTCCTTGATGTTGTCAGTAATTTTTAGAGGTGCATTATTGATAGGCTTGGCAATTATATCGGTCTATTTATTATTTGTTCTAGCGAGCTCAATAGATATAAAATTGAAACGTGATAGGGGCGTACGAATAAGAAACCTCATGTTCGCTTTTATTGTGTTACATTTTTCTTACGGTTTCGGTTCTTTGAAGGCCGTTTTTGATATCTTGAGAGGTAAATATAAACTTGAAAAATCAAAAAGATAAAGCAATAGTATCTAACTGTTGTTTACCTCTAGATAAATTTTATTCCTTCTTTAAAGGCCGTGTCGCGCTCTATGCCTTTCTTGACGCCATGGGTATAGGCAAGGGCGACCAGGTTTTGATGCCCGCCTATACCTGTGTGGTTGTGCCCAATGCGGTGTTGTATAAGGGCGCGCAGCCAGTCTATGTGGATATCGAACTCGATAGTTTTTCTGTAAATCCAAAACTCGTCGAAGCGGCGCTTACTCCTTTTGTAAAAGCCGTGCTGTGCCAAAATACCTATGGGCTTTCCGCGCACGTGGATGAGATAGTGTCTCTCTGTAGGGACCGGGGTATTTGGTCCATCGAGGATTGTACGCATGGGTTTGGGGGCACCTATAAAGGTAAACCCAATGGCTCGTACTGCGATGCCGCCTTCTATTCGAGTCAGTGGAATAAGCCATTCTCCACGGGGATTGGTGGGTACGCCCTTGTGAATAATGTGTCGCTTGCGCCGAAGGTCAAGGCCTTTGCCGATGCGCTGCCGCAGCCTTCATTGAAAACCCAAGCCATGCTCTGGGTTCTTCTCAAAGTGCGGTCGCTTGTGACGCCATCCACCTACTACACGATGGTCAATGCCTATCGGTGGCTCAGCAAGAAAAACCTCGTAACAGGATCATCCTCTGGCGAGGAGATCGAAGGCACTACAATGCCAAAGCATTATCTTTTGGGTATGAGCACTGTCCAGAGGAACGCCGCTCAAAAAGCAATAAAAAAGCTCCCTGCACTCAATGCACTCAGAAAAGCCAATGCCGCAGTCTTTACCAAGTACCTTTCTGAGCACGGCTTTAATCACGTAAAGCCCAAGTATCACAATGATCATCTCTTCTTAAAGTATCCGCTCCTTGTCAAAGATAGAGACGCATTCTTTCACTATGCACAGGAAGCGCATATTCCACTAGGAGACTGGTTTGTCTCCCCATTACATCCTGTAACGGGGGACCTTTCAGAATGGGGCTTTGAGCCCGAGCGCTACCCCAATGCGGTGTTTGCTGCCGCACATGTGGTCAATTTGCCGACCGATACCCATCATCCAGACAAGGTCATTGCGTTCCTTGAGAAACATGCTGATTTGATTTTCGATCAAGCCTTGGAAGGTCGGATCTGATTCTTCATGATACAAGGGTAAAAAGAAATCTACATTGACATGGTATGAAAAATGCAGTAATCTTATTTATAGTTAATTTTCGCAAATTTTATGCGAAATTAGAGATTAAATAGGACAAATCTGCCATGCTAATCGAATTTTCGTTTCAAAACTATCTGTCCTTCAAAGAAAAGGCGACGTTAAGTTTTTTAGTTCCAAGCACGAAAGATAAATATCCTGATCGGTATATGCTCGAAGTAGAGAAGGGGAAATATCTGCTTTCTCCTTTTGCTGCGCTCTATGGGCAAAATGCATCGGGTAAATCGAATGTCATTAAGGCGCTGAGCGATTTTGTCAATCTTATCCTCTATTCTCATAGACTCGATCTGGATGCACCAATTCCTTCGTATAAACCTTTTAAACTCGATGTAGGCTCGAGGGATGCTCCTATCATGTTCGAGGCTGAATTTGTCGTCGAAGATGTTCGATATGCATTTCATGTGCGCTTTGATCGCTTGTCGATTCTCGAGGAGGAGCTTTCTTTTTTCCCCAATGGAAGGCGGATTTTGCTTTATTCCCGAGTTAAAGGGAGCTCCATTAAGTTTGGTAATAGCTTTAAAGGTGCGCAACGCAGCATCGAGCAGCATTTAAGAGATAATGTGCTCTTTTTATCTATCGCAGTACACCTGAATAATGAGCAACTAAAGCCTATCTACAGATATTTTCAGACTAAATACCAATTCCATGTAGCAATGGATTCGAGTGAGCATATGGTGCTGCGAACCACGCTCGATCTTTTGAATACAAAAGAAAGGAATATTTATAAAAAACAGCTTCTTGGTTTTCTGAACGCGGCAGATATCAGTATCAATGACATAGATATCAAAAAGGATGAAACATTTGTCAAAGATCTTGTATTCCCTCCTGAAATGCCGCAGCAAGTAAGAGAAGGATTCATCGATAGCATTATAAATCGGCCATATTTAGGGCATCCACTCTATGATGGAACAGAACCTGTTGGACAGACAGTCTTCTTGGATTTGAACAATGAAGAATCCGGCGGTACCATAAAAATGTACGAATTGGCAGGGGAAGTCATCGATGCTCTAAACAATGGTGGCATCCTACTCATCGATGAGTTCAATAGTGGCTTGCATCCGCAGCTCTGTGAATACATTATCAGCTTGTTTCGAGATAGAAAAACCAATCCGCATGGCGCGCAGCTCGTTGTGGTAAACCATGATACGAATCTCATGGCGCGAGATGACATTTATCGCGATGAGCTCTGGCTTGTCGATCGAGATAACTATGGGGCATCAGAATTGTATTCTATCAATGATTTTAGCAAAGATGCGGTGCGCAAAGGCGTCAATCTCGAAAAATGGTACCTCGACGGCCGCTTTAAAGCTGTCCCGTCGATCAATCCTGCTGAATTCAGTATAAATCCAAACTAAAAGCCTAGAGTGTAGTTATGCCGCAGCGACGCCCTAAACCTGGAATTCGTGCAATACAGCATAGACTTCTCATCTTTTGTGAAGGCGCAAAAGACAAATCCGAAAATGCTTATTTTAAGGCTCTTATTAAAGATCGGCGCAATCCAGATAATCGCATCGAAGTAAAAGTAGTTGATACGAGAAAAAATACAGCAAGAGAGCTCGTACAAGAAGCGTATAGATATAGAGAATATAAAGATGACGAACTATGGGTTGTTTTTGATAAAGATGGTTATACTTTACATAAAGAGGCCTTTGCTTTAGCACAAAGATTTAATATCTGTATTGCATTCTCATCGATATGTTTTGAATATTGGATTTTGCTTCATTATGAGAGTACAACAAAGGCGTTTTTACGCTGCACTCAGCTTATTCAATATATGGAATCACGGCATCATATAAAATATGAAAAATCTGATTCGATGATCTATGAAAAGACAAAGTCTATGATTGAAATAGCGAAAGCAAATGCTCAGAGTTGCCGGGATTTTCAAAAGGGAGCGAATCCGAATCAGACTCCAGTCTACGAACTGAATCCGTATACAAATGTCGATGAGCTTGTCAGTGCAATTGAGAAATTTAGCCAAAGCGAGTAGCGGTGCGCAAAACGGGAGGCACATGTATGTCAGAGCCAATTCAATGGAAAGTGCAGCTTTTTAAGCTCAATTATGATGAGCGCGAATATAATGCGGTGCTGGAGACGCTCAAATCCGGCTGGATTACGATGGGGCAGCGCACGGTGGATTTTGAAACCGCATATGCAAAAGAGCTCGGCGAGGGGGCGCAGTGCCTTGCGGTGGCCAATGGCACGGCGGCGCTGCATATTGCGGTGCTGGCCTCTGGCGTAGGGCCTGGAGATGAGGTGATTGTGCCGTCGCTCACCTTTATTGCGGACTTGAATAGCGTGCAGGTGTCGGGCGGTAAGGTGGTGATTGGTGATGTCAGCTCCATGTCCGACTGGTCCATGGATCCTGCGGATATCGAGGCCAAGATCACGCCGCGCACCAAGGCGGTAATGATCGTGCACTATGCTGGCTATGCATGCGATATGGATGCAATTGTCGATATCTGCAAGCGGCACAACCTTAAGCTCATCGAGGATTGCGCGCATGCGAATGGTGGTACCTACAAAGGCCGCAAGCTCGGCACGTTTGGCGATGTGTCGGCCTGGAGCTTTTTCTCCAACAAGAACCTTGCGGTAGGAGAAGGCGGCATGGTGGTGACGCGCGATCCTGAGCTCTACCAAAAGTGTAAAAACCTGCGCTCACATGGCATGACCGTGGCGAGCTTTGACCGCATGAAAGGTCGCGCCGCCACCTACGACGTGCTCGAGCCAGGCTTTAACTACCGCATCGACGAAGTGCGAGCGTCGCTCGGCCTTGTGCAGCTTGCCAAACTCCCC
>Ga0116182_1002916_pt1 | contig 16336 bp, 14 predicted proteins | sample AD_UKC077_MetaG_FD_89805 | JGI IMG/M metagenome (GOLD analysis project Ga0116182, IMG submission 89805) | Active sludge microbial communities of municipal wastewater-treating anaerobic digesters from USA - AD_UKC077_MetaG | ecosystem: Engineered > Bioreactor > Anaerobic > Digestate | place: USA...
GGAAGTTGGCTGTGGATAAACCCCGGCTCAAGGGGTATGAGCACATGCAGAAAAACATAAAAACCGCCCCAGGGTGTAACTTAACTTTTCGAAAAAACTGTCTTGACAAATGGGTCCACCTTAACAGGCAGCGGGGGAATAGTAATCGGGCAGCAGGCCACGCATGCCTTCCGCTGCACCGTATTGCTCCAAATAGACGATGGGCGAGCCCAGCCACTCCAGAAGCGGTGGATTGGATTTGCGAAACAACGGCAAGGCTTTTTTCATATCCCAGCCGCTGACATCCAATCCATCATGAACCGGTCGCTCGATGACGTCGCGCTTGACATCGATAGACAGATACCATTCCACAGGGCGGAGATATAAAAAGCGGACATCATAGTCGCTGTCAGCGGATGAGAAACCCCAAGCGCGACTGCCGGATTCGCAGGCATAGACGATCCGGACCTTTTCATTAGTTTCGATATCATAAAGGTGAGAGAGGATGCGTGATCTCATGGCGATGGCTTCTGGACCCCACTAAAGAGTGCTGCTTGAGGGAGTGTCCTTTGTCCGAAAACGCTGCAATAGATCGCTTCATGTGAAATGGCAGCTCTGCATTTTTCGCTACATCGACCAGCGGCCATAGTCTTTACCTCTTCCATTAGTGTCGCGGCCAGCGGTAGTAGTACCAATAGCGTTCACGGTCGAATTTATGGGGATCACTCCAAACGCACTCATCTGATTCTTTGGTGAGCTCGCGGAAGTAATGATCAGCTCGGGCAATACGCTCGGCCAATTCAGCTGGCAAGGGTTTATCGCCGGTTTCCCTGATTGCATCATCCAAATACTCCCGTTTGCTGAGATCATAGTCGTACTCTTCATAGTCCGGCCCTCGGGCGATCCAGCGCAAGGACTCTTCCCAGTCCACGATCGCATCTTCGATGTCTTTCACCGTGACCGGCGGTTTCTCCTTTCTCATGTTTCCTCCACTACGCTGCGGTGCGCTCAGGGACCGTGGTGGTTCTACCCCTCGATCTTTAAGAGACGTATCTTTCCCCGTCTTTTCTCGCCAGACCCAGCTTCACCAGATCCTCCAGCAGCGTCGTCACCTTGGTGGTGCGCGCCTTGAGGAAGCATTGGGCCAGCTCATTGGGTGCGACGGGGCCTTTGAAAGCGGCAAGGGCCGTCCGGACGGCCTGGAGCTGCCCCGTATGGTCTTTGGGCAAGGGGGCCTTTGCCGACAGGGGCGTGTCTTCCCGGATCAGCGTCATCTCCGCCTGCACCGCCGTCGCTGTTCCATAGGGGTTCTGGAACTCCGGCCGCAGCCAGCGGATGACGCCCTCCTTTTCCTCTTGGACCCGTTCCCGGTTCAGGGCGGTGAGACGTGCCAGGATATCCTGATCCGTCAGCGTCGCCGGCCAACCGTAGGCGGCAAAAACCGCATCGTCCAGATCATCATGAAGCTGCTTCAGCACCGCCGCCAGTCCCTCGTCATGGATAATCCGCTCCTTGGGTGTCAGAGTGTCGCCTGAACGCAGCTTTTCCAGAACATTGTACATGTCGGTCAGTCCCAGACCGGGGTGCAGGGCCTGTTGACGCTTGCGGTGGACGTCCAGTGCTTCAGCGCACGTGCGGATGAGGGCGGTTTGGGCCTCGTCGCAGGCCGGAAAGGGAAAGGGCTCGAAGCAGCGAGTCTTGTTGTAACGAGGGTCATTGCCAACACCAAGCCGACCGCCCGCCGCCAGGGCCCAGACCACATGGATCCGGCTGGAAAGGACGCCGAGGTGAAAGGCGTCGGCGCTGGCAATGGTGACAAGCATGTTATCGGGCAGTATCTCTTTATCGAGGAAGACGAAGACCCGGTGTTTGGCCGTCTCCACGGTGGCGATGTAACGGGAAATGCCTGCCATAGCACGGCGCATGACCTTGCGCGGTTCACCGAAGATCCACCAGTTGTCGCGGTATGACGCCCGGTTGTTCTGGTCCCGTTCCGGCTTGACCCGCTCCAAGAGCCACTGGTAAACCTCGGGGAAACGGCTTTTGACCTCCTCCAGGGCAAGGCCGAAGAGATCGGTCACCATGGCGCTGCGGGGGGACTGAGCGATGTCGCGACCGTTGCGGTAGGGACGGATATGCCTTTCCAGTCCTTCGATGCGGCCAAGTCCCAGTTTTTGCGCTTCCTCCGGCGTCACGATGAAGCCCGCGCCAAAGAGTTGCATCCCGCGATTCGCCAATTCTTTTCCGGCTTGCAGCGGCTGAATACCGGCCACATCCGCGCCGATGGTCAGGTCGGCCAGGATCTTTCCCTCCTGTTCGGAAAGGGCCACCTTCAGCCCTTCACCGCTGCCGGTTTCTTCGGACAGGACCCGGCAGAGAAGGCCTGCATGGTCGCCCCCGCGTCCGACCGTCATGCTGATCCGGACCGCCGCGCCGTCGGCGGCATCCACCCAGGGGTGATCGGGAACGGCAAAGACCACGGAGAGCGGCGGGTCAGCGCCCAGGTGATGCTGCAAGATTTTGCGGTTGTTGATCATGGGCAGGCTGTTCGTCGTGATGAAGCCGAAGCGTTTGATCTTCTCCGCTCGGGCCAGTTCTCCGGCCAGATGCCACCAGTACATGACATAATCGGCGCTTTCGGAAACGTCGGGATACGTGCGGCGCAACGCCTCGGCATAGCCGTCTCCCAGGGCCTGACGCATGCGCCAGTTGCCGATGAAGGGCGGGTTCCCGACCACGTAGTCGGCCTCCGGCCAGGAGGCGGGACGGGGGTTGATGTAGCGGATAAGAGGGGTGCGGGCATCCTCGTCGGGGATGTCCTCGCCGGTGACGGGGTGCTTCTTGAACGTAGCGCCGTCCCAGCGGGTGACCGGCTCGCCTGTTCCGTCCAAGAGCGGTTCCGTCCGGTCCCAGGCCAGCACGGCGTCCCGGCATTCCACATTGCGAAATTTCCGGATGACCGGCGTCGGCGGCATGACGTTGCCGTGGGTGCGGAAATGCCATTGGAGATAACCGATCCAGAGCACCATGTCGGAAATGACGGCGGCCTGAGGATTGACCTCGATTCCCAGGAGCTGATGGGGATCGACGGTGACGCCCTCCAATTCCAACCGGGTGTGTTCGCCGAGATCGCCCATAAAGGTCAGCACTTCCCCTTCCAGCCTTTTGAGGTGTTCAAAGGCAACATAGAGAAAGTTGCCGCTGCCGCAGGCCGGGTCCAGGATTCTGGTGGTGCAGAGCTGATGATGAAAACCTTTGAGGAGCTTCCTGGCCGCTTCCGTCTGACCTCTTTCCAGATGGGTCATGGCCTTGGCCTTGACCGTTTCCCACTGTGCGGTCAGCGGCGCGATAATGGTGGGGAGGACCAATCGCTCAACATATTCCCGGGGGGTGTAATGGGCGCCCAGTTTGTGACGGTCGCGGGGATTCAGGGCGCGTTCCAGCAAGGTGCCGAAGATGGCCGGCTCCACATGACGCCAGTCCGCTTTCCCCGCTTCGATGAGCAGTTCAAGCTGCGCTTCCGTCACCGGGAGGGCGTCGGCCTTTTCAAACAGGCCGCCGTTGAAGTGGAGGAGTTGCCGTTTGAGGGCGACGGATTTCCCCCCGTCGCGCATGGCCTCCCAGACATCCTTGACCGTTTCGGGAAACATCTCCGTGTTCCCGCGCAATCCGGCGAGCAGGACGGAAAAGCTTTCCTTCGGCAGGAGCCCGATATCCTCGGCAAAGAAGGTAAAAAGACAGCGCATCAGGAATTCGCCGACCTGATCCGGTGCGTGGCCGGTAAATTCCAGGGACTTGGCCAGATCCGCCAGTTTGACGGCCAGCTCGCGCGTAACCCGGGCGCGATGACGGGAGGGATCGAGGCTGAGGGGATCGGTCCAGACCAGGCGCAGACGCTCGCGGCAAGCGGCGTCGGCCAGATCCGGGAGCGGGATGCGATGGGAACTGGAATCGGGAAAAGGTCGATAAATGCCGCCGGTGCAGGAAAACTCACTGTAAAGCTCGATGCAGTGGCCCACATCCACCACCACGAGAAACGGCGGGCGGCCTTCGTCGGCAGGCAGCCCGCGGGCATAGCCTTCCGCCTGCTCCTTGGCCTTGTACATGGCCGCATCCCAGCCGCCGGTGCCGCGCACGGCATGGCCCTTCCGGGCGGGTTGCGGAGTCTTCAGGTAAGGATCGGAGGAGATATGGCGGTCAACCCCCTGCTTGGTCTCCAGGACGAAACAGCCGCGCTTGTAAAGGTCGATCCTGCCCGTGCCGCTCCCGGCGTCGCCATGCAGCCAGGGGACGGCCCGCTCGAAGACATAGGCGTTCTGCCGGTCGTCCGTTGTCGTCGGGTCCGGCGGCGTCACATCCAGCAAGGCGCACAATTCGATCAGGAAGGATTGATAGTTCGCCAGTTCCTTGCCGCCGGAGGGCTCCCAGCGGGCGATGAAGGCGGCGGCGATTGCGTCGGTAGTCTGTCTTTCATTCATGTCGCGGCTGTTGATATAACCTCCCGACCATGTAAATGTCCATTTCGTGCAACTTCATACAATGATTTCAGAATCGGAGCAATGAAATTCAATTCCCTTCAACAATGTTGTCCGTTATATTGATCCAGGCATAAATGATGGCAGAATGATATATCGTCATTTTTTATCGTGAATTCTTAAACATTTTCATTGATTATGACGGGTTGGTTCTGATAGTTCAAAATCAAATGACTATAGACCAAGGCGCTTTGTTCACTATTTTGTCGAGGTTATCAATGTTCGAGGGTTGGGTGGTATTAACGGATATTATTAGCAGAGAATGATGGAGTTCCTTAAATGCCAAAACAACGAAAAGACGTTCCACGCATGACCCAAAAGCGAATTTATCAAGAGGCGGATTCGCGTTGCGCCTTTTGCCGGGAAGAAGAAGTGACTTCTCTGACAATCCATCACATCGACTCCAATCCTGAAAATAACCATGAAGAGAATCTGATTCTTGTATGCAGCAATTGTCACGGAAAGATAACTCATGCCATTTTATCGCCAGCAGATGTCTCACTCAAAAAACGTGAAATATTTTGGACTAAAAAAATGGGGGAAAACAAGGCCGGAAAGTCCTTTTCCGTTGTCGTCGATAACTCGGTGATCATGGGAGACGTTGCCAATACCATAACAAACATATCTATGAAGAAGCATTCATCGAAGGCACCACCACACCCTCAAGGTTCTATCGGGGCCAATCTGGCGATGAAGGCATACGCGGATTACCTGATCCGACAGTACTTTGACTTCAAAACGGCGGATTCAAGTTACGGAAGGAATACTAAGTTTTCTCATGCCGTCATCCATCAAAACATCCAGAAGACTCTGGGCGGGAAGACCTTTTATCTCCCTGAAAGCAAGTTTCAAGACCTCGTGGAATTCCTTCAAAATCATATCGATCAAACGATTCAGGGCAAGGTGAATCGAAAAAGGGGCGTGAAAAATTATCATTCTTTTCAAGAACACATTGAAAAGTTCCAACTCTTAAATCTTCAGTTCTTCACGCTCACTTGAGAAAAATAGTAGCATTGTCAATTTCGAGCCCCTTTAATTGCTTGTGCTTCAATCGATATGAAACTCCGTTGATGGATAGTTCATCGCTGCAGATCAAGGAGCAAGGAAGAAAAGATGGTGGTAGGCAAGGGGACGCGCCAGCCACCTGACGGATGTCTGACACGCCCCTTGCTTTCTGCCTTTATCCCCCCTTGCATCCCCCGGTGGGGGAATTCCCGACCACCCACCCCTCGGAGGTAAGCAGGGGATCGCGCCATAGCGACGCGCGCTATGTCACGCCCCCTGCATTTTCTCCATTCATCCGATTACCTGCCTCTTTCCGGATCACGGCGAATTTATAAGCACGGTTATGTTTCCCTTTTTTCAGTTATGTCCGTCACTCGGCTTTCATAAATCGCATGTAGGTAATCGACCGGTTTATAAGGACGCCCCAACCCCCCCGCCCTCTATAAGGTACCTCCTCTCGCTAACTCTTTCCATTGTAGCGCAGGCTAAAGGCTCCGGCCGTCAAGGGTAATACAGAGCTCCGGCATGGGCTTCGGCTAAAGCCTTGCAGCCCACCGGAAAAGAGTATTTTTTCCCGTCACAGGCCTTGAATTCCTTTAATGGAAGAACGGTCAATGCCTGTGCCGGCAAAAAATCTTCCTTTTCCTTGCCTCCGCCCTTGACTGCCTTCGCGCTCACTCGCTGCTGCGACGACGGCTCGCTCACGCCGCTTTAGGTCACTCCTCCCTTCGCCGCCCTTTGGTTGCGCCGGTCGTCATTCCCCGCCGCTCTGCTCGCTAAAGCCTGTCTCCGCCACGCTCGTTCGTCCCTGCGCTTATCTGTCAAAAAAATCAGGAGGTGTCTTATGTCTATCTGGTCTGTCATCGGTTCCCGTCATCTGCCGTCTTCCTGGGAGTCGTGGGTGGATGCCGTCGTGGGTCTGTTACTGTCCCGTGGTCATCGCATCTGCTCCGGCGGCGCCGTCGGGGCAGATTTCTTTGTCCTGCGCTCCCTCGTTTCCCGTGGGTCTTCGGCCTGTCAGGGCTCTTCGGTGTTTCTACCCGGTGATCTCTCTCTGGTTCCTGCGCCTTGTGCCCTCTGGCTGGATCGCTTCTTGGGTTTGGGCGGTCAGGTTATCGAGGGCTCCGCCTCGGAATCATCGGCCCGCCGGGATTATGTCCGGGCGCTCCTCATCCGGAATTGTTCCATCGTCCGCGCCTCGGCCGGTGTTGTCGCCTTCGTTTCCGGCTGTTCTGAAGGTTCCTGGTTCACCGTCTTTCAGGCTGTCCGTCGGGGTCGGCCGGTCGTGGTCTTCCCCGTGGATGTCCGGGAATGTCTCCGGCAGTTTTCCGCCGGTCATTGGCTTCCCTGCCGCTGCCTGGCCGGGGCTTATGTCTTCACCTATTTCAAGAAAGATTAAGGAGGTGCATCATGAAAACCACGTCGTCTGAAATCGATCTTTTCAATCATGAGGAGTTCGGAGAAGCCTACCTCGGCATGGCCTTCCATGTCCGGAACATGAGTCAACTGGATCGGATCATCTTCGAGGATTGCACGGTGGCCGATGGTGCGGTGGTCGCGCCGCATCTCAATGTCAAGTCGCGTTGTCCCGTTCATCTACGGCCGGAGATCCTTCAGAAGAGAATCGGTTGCACGTTCCATCAGGCCGTCTCCCTGGCTGATGCCTGGTCTATCGTCGAAGCCACGGCGAAGATGGTGAATGAGTTCATCGTCGGGATCAAGGCCAAAGGGATTGAGGCAGGAGTAGCCTATTTCGAGCGTCTCGCCATGGAACTGGCGGAAGTGGAGGTCTCCTGGGAGCACGAGGTCGGTGAGTCACTCCCTGATGATGGTGGTGATGATGATGATCATGGCGGCATTGGTGATGGCGCTGGTGATGATTTCGATCTATCCGGGGATACTGATGAAGCCTATCGTGAAGAAATCCCCGATCTCTATGCCTACCATGCCATCGGCTATGATGAACTTGCCGAGGCTATGGATCTTACCTGGGAAGAAAGGCAATCCCGATCATATCGTTCCCTGCTCACCAAGGCTCGCGGCATGAATGATCTCGATGCACTCCGGGATCTCGGCAAGAAGGTTTATGCCCTCGGTCTCTCTCGGGATCAGGCCGGGGTTTTCTGGTATGAATACCGGAAAACGGAACAAAAAATCATGGCGGAAATCGGCAAGTCGCTCAGTGTCTCCGCCCGTCAGCTTCTGCATCAGGTCCGGAATGCCAACGGCAATCTGGCCGCCCTGGGTGCCAGGCTCTTCAAGATTCAGCGGGGCGTCATTAAGATGGCCGATTCGCCCCGGAAGCATGAATGGATTATCATCTGGGCTGTCTACCATGATCGCCAGGTAGCCTTGCGGTCATGAAGGCCTTCGCGCCCTGGGTTTCTATCCGGTTCATTCATGATCCGGTTGGAGACCCAGGGCTTTTTCATTGCTTGTCCTCATCGAGTTTGCACTGCTTCACATGTCGGAAGGTTAGTGCATCACGCCTGCCCGCCGCCCAACTGCGAGTTGTAAGCAAACGCCTCGCCAGACAACTGCGCTGTCACGCCGTTTGCAGTTTTTCCCTTCCCTCCCGCCCAATCCCTTTTCCGGCAGACTTCGCTTCGCTCAGACTGCCTTAGCGGGTGTTATCGCAGCGATCGCCGTGACCCGCCCGCCGCTTCGCTCTGGACGGGACACGTCTCTGCGCTGCTTCTTCTGATGGTGCTCCGGGAGGCAGCAGACACGAGCTGCGCCGTGACTGCCGCCTCCCTCCGTTCTTCATTCTTCCCCGCCCCGCCTCCGGGCGACCTCACTTCCCTCGGACGCCCGGAAGCAGGGCTTTTCTAAGCGGTATTGCCCTATCGCCTCCTGTCACCTCCTAAAGCCGGAGACAGGAGGCTTCGGGCGTTTATTCTTTCTCTCTTCGTCGGGGCGACACATGCGTGACGCCCCTCCTCAGCGGTCGCCGTGACCCGTGCTCCGCTTCGCTCCGGACGGGACACGGCTTCCCTTGCGCCCTCGCCCTCGAGACCGCTTACGCGGACTCCAGGGCACCGGACCGTCTTTCCCTGCGGTCGGACGGCCCGGACGGGCGCTCCCCCACGGCCCTACTTCTTTCTTCCTCGTGTCATGCCTCCTGCCGCAAGGAGCAATATTCCCCAACTAAATTTCATCATAGCTGTCACAGGGCAAAATCTATTTTGAGGAGGTGTTCTATGAATCCCGCGTATCTCAATCATTTCCTGGCTTGTCTTCGTTTCCTCTCCGATTTCCAGCGTGCCCTGCATTTCATCACCAGGGAAGAAGCTCAAAAGAATCAGATCAAAGCTGTAGCTCAGGCGAAAGGAGGTGAAGACGATGAGACTTACAGATGTCAACAGTCAGAGGCTGAGGGAATTGAAACCGGCCCTCCGTCTCCCCATGAACAGGATCGTCAATGACATCCTGGAAAAGTACTTCAACCATCAACTCAAGGAGGTAGCGGCCATGAAAGTCACGGAAGTCGAAGTCATGGTTTCCAAGAAGAAAAGCATCAACTTCAATTCCTGCTGCGTTGCCTATACGGCGAAGGCGACCCTGGATGAAAACGATCAGAGCCACCTGGAGGCGCTATCGGTCCTGAAAGATCAGCTCGTCTCGAAGGTCCAGGAAGCCTTGAACGGAAAGCGAAACGGCAATGGCAACGGTCAGCAGCAGGAAAGTCAAATCGGTCCTGACAATTATTGCGATCGGGAAGGAGCGAACAGACAGGAGGGCTGCCATGAGTAAGCTGTCGCCCTATATCGAACATTGCCTTCGATGCTCCATCACGGGCCGGGACCCGAATCCTGACTCGAAACGGTATGAAAAAATGTCGCTCTGGGATGAGATCATCAATGCTCATATCAACGGAATGAATACAGCTTTGAGGCTATCTCAGGAGGCGGAGGCGGCAATGAGAGCCCGAGCAAGGGAAAACAATCAAAATAACAACACTAATCAAGACAGAAAGGATAAAGAATCATGATCAACACAGTCACTATTGTCGGCAATCTGGGGCAGGATCCGGAAATCCGGTACACCGCGAGCGGCATTCCCGTCGCCGGTTTCACCGTCGCGGTCAACGAAGTTTACAAGGGGAAGGACGGCCAGAAGGTCAAAAAGGTCCACTGGTTTCGGGTCTCGGCCTTCCAGCGCCTGGCGGAGGTCGTCGGCGAATACTGCACCAAGGGATCCAAGGTCGGCGTCCGGGGTCAGTTACAGCAGCGCACCTGGCAGGACAACGAAGGCACGAACCATAGTCTCGTGGAAATCCGGGCGCGGGAGCTCGAACTCCTGAGTGGCAAAAACGGCAATCCCGCCACGTCGGAAGAGGATATCCCCGCCGCCGCGGAAGACGACGATATCCCATTCTGAAATTCCTCAAATGACCCACCCATGAAAGGCATCCCGGTCAATCCCGGCGATGCCTTTTTCTTTTCCGATTATGTCAATTTTATCCTTTGTAATATCAAGCAAATAGTGGTATTTAACGGCGCGAATATCATCGCGTTACCATATCCGTGAACATTGCGATCAGGGAATCCGGCCTTATGAAAAAATAATGCGACTCCTCTTTGTCGTTTGGGCCTTGAATGAGTGATCCGCCGCCGTTACAATCGACCGGTAAGATCACCGAAAAAGATTACCGGACTGCAGCGTAAAAAGCTCCGCAGGCAAGGCGCGCAAAGCATGAGGAGTGAGGCGTACCCTGGGCGTACGCCGCAACGACGAGGGATGCAGCGCAACGCAGCATCCGGACTTTTTACACAGCCGTCAGGACTGACCAGGACTTATTGCCACCATGCGCATCGACCTCTTGGAAGCCTTCGGACTGGACCCGAACGTTATCGCCATCCTGAAAGAGAAATACGGCGCAGAGCTCCTCCCCATCCAGGAGCGGGCCTTCAAGGAATACCAGATTCTCAACGGCGGCAACTTTCTGATCTCAGCCGTCACCTCCTCCGGCAAGACCCTTGTGGGCGAAATCCTCGCCCTCCACTACGGCAGCAAGGGCAAGCGGGTCTTCTACCTCGTCCCCACCAAGGCCCTGGCCGAGGAAAAGTTCGAGCAGTTCCGAGAGGACTACGAAAAGGCGGGCATCCAGACCGTCATCTCCACCCATGACCGACGGGAATATGACGAACGCATCGAGGGCCGTCGGTTCCACATCGCCATCATCGTTTATGAAAAACTCCATTCCCTTCTGGTCGGAAATCCCAAGCTCCTGGGCGACATCGGCCTCGTCCTTGTGGACGAGCTGCAATACCTCACCGACGAGGAACGGGGACCGGTCCTGGAGATCCTGCTCACGCGTATTCTCCTGAATCCGAAGCAGTCCCAGCTCGTGGGGCTCTCCGCGGTTCTGGGGCAGAGCGAGTCTCTGGCCCAGTGGCTCCGGGCGAAGATGATCCGCGAGGACAAACGCCCCGTCGAACTCCGCCAGGGAGTCTTTTTCGACGGTAAATTCCACTACCGGGAGTTCAATAGCGGCATCGAGGGCGAAGAGAACTGGTTCCCCCTCAAGTCCGAAAGGGAAGCAGGTCAGTACGTCGAGACAGCCAAGTTCCTCGCCGAGGAGAAGGGCGAGCAGACGATCATCTTCCTCCCCGACAAGCCCACGACGGAAGCCTTGGCCCATCACCTCTGCCATAGTCTGAGCCTCCCTCCCGCCGCCGGCGCCATCGCCGAGATGAACGCCCTGGAAGAGAGCGTCTCCAAAGACATGCTCATTACCTTTCTGAGCAGCGGTGTCGCCGTCCACAACGCCGACCTCTCCTGGGAGGAACGGGACATCGTCGAGCGCTACACCCGCAAAGGGGAAATCCGCGTCCTCTGCACGACCACGACGCTCGCTGTGGGGCTCAATCTCCCCATGAAGAACGCCATCGTAGCGCCGCTTCGCTGGAAGTATTTCCGGGATACCCGCAGCCTCTCCAAGGAGCGCATCCTCGTTTCCGACTACGAGAACATGGGCGGCCGGGTGGCCCGCTACGGCTTCGTCACCGACTTCGGCCGGGCGCTCTTCGTCACCGCCTCCTACGTGGATCACAAGTTCTACACCGACCACTATGTCAACGGCCCCATCGAGGAGATGACCCCCGCGCTGAACCGCAGGGAGATGGACCGGCACATCCTGAACCTCGTCGCCTCGGAGATCTGCCGCGACGCCGGGGAGATCAAGACCTTCCTGAAGAGCACCTTCACGGGCCGGTCCCTCTGGAACACCGAGATGACCGACGCCGACTACGACAAGGTCATCGAGGAGACCATCGCCCTTTCCGTCAAATGGGGCCTCGTCGAAAAGACCGCCAAAGACCGGCTCATCCCCACGCCCCTGGGAAAGAACACCGCCGCCAAGGGGATCGCCCTGGAGACCGCCGTCTTCTTCCTCGAATTCCTCAACAACGCCGATCCCCGCAACGTCTCCGACTTTGAAATCCTCATGCTCCTGGCCATGTCCCATGACGCGGTACCCGTCTATATCCCCCTCAAGCGGAATGAAAGGGGGCAGGGCGGCTACCTCTATGAACTGAAGCAGGCGATCCACGACAGCATGGAGGAGACCAAGCCCGTCTTTCAATCCGTCTGGAAGATCTCGGGCATGCTCTCCCAGGAGAAGGAGCGGGCCGTCAAGAAGGCCCTGATGATGAACCGGTGGATATCGAATGCGGAGACCAAGGAGATCGAGAACAGCTATGAGGTTTTCAGCGGCGCCATCAAGCGGGTGGGGGAGGACTTCAGTTGGCTGGCAGAGACCCTGGCGTCGCTAGCGAAAGAGATCCGCTGGGATCAACGAGTCATCGTTAGGATCAGCAACCTTTCACAACGACTGGTTTATGGTGTGACGGAAAAGGGCCTCGCTCTCTCGCAGATCCGCCTCCGGGGTCTGGGCCGGACCTACATCAACCGCCTGATCGCCGAAGGTTACGACACCCCCGAGGCCGTGGCTGAGCTGCCCGTGGAGGAACTGGAAAGGCTGCTGCCCAAACATCTGGCGGAGCGGCTCTACCGCCATTTCCATCGGGATTATCAGAAACCAGAGGATGTAACCGATCAAGAAGCAATGGCAGTAATCCGTGAATCGGTTGATATTGCAGAAGCTGGAGTAGTACCGGTTAAAGGCAAAGCAGCAACAATCGACTCCCCGCCGACTGCACCGCCAGGTGACGGTAATTTCCCCCGCCCTCTTGCCGATATCCTTTCAGACAAAGCCCTGCTGTCTATCCTCCGCACCCGCCTGGCCGATACAAAAGACCTCCGGGAATTGATCACCGATCCGCCGGTGATCTTCATGGAAGAACGACAGCAGTTTTTCTTCTACCGGGGTGTCCCGATCAAGCTGCAACCGGTTTGTTTTTCTTACCTGTCGCTGCTGGCTGAAAAGCCAAAGCAGATTGTAGTCCGTGACGAAATCTACCGGCGTCTCTGGCCCGGTCCCATGAAGTATGACGGATCCAACAAACCGTATGAACGCCAGATCTCCGACCACAAGCGTCGCTGCATAGCACAGATCAAGAAGGGCATCGCGGGAAAAATCGCTGTCGAAACGGGCGAACTGGAGACACTCATTTTTACCAGGCCGAAGGTAGGGTACATGCTGAACGTAGGGAAGGAGGCAACGCTGATTCTTCCTCCCTCTTGACAACGGACATGGTTCGATCTATTGTTCTTTCAACTGGCCTGACCGAGGGCTGCACACCCTAAAGGCAGGCGTAGCGGCGCATGTCGGTGCAGCGACATGATGTCCGCTTTATTTCGCTGTTGGATAAAGCAGCCTTCCAGACTGTAATCTTCCGCAAGAATAACGTATATTTTCACCGGAAACCAAAACTCACAAGATGGAATCATATCCCATAAGCTTGGACGTAATCTAAGATAACAACTTGATCTCGCTGATCTGACTAAAATCCTTTACGTTATAAGTGAGCAGATTGGTGATATCGTTGTCGACCATAGTAGCCACGATATTCATGTCGTGGATCTTTTGCCGTGAGATGGCGTACTTCCCGATTAAGGAGATAAGAGCATGAATTGTTGATTCTTTTTCATAAACAAGGGTAAACCTCGCCAGAAATTCCTTCATTTTTGCGGTGGCCTGTTTGGAGGTTAGCGGCTTCTTGAAAATATTTCTGTTTGTGGAAATGGCAAAATATTCTCTCAGTATCTGGGAAGAAACAAAAAGTGTTGTCTCTGCCTGCAAAAGTCTATTCAGTGTATCGACACATTGAAGGTGTTTTTCCGGTTCAAAGTCTTCGAAGGTTGAATAGATCAGAATATTGGTATCGACAAAGACTCTTTTAGATTCTGGTTTCATAGGCGTCTTCCCGGCTAAAATCTCTGAGTTTGCCTCCGCATCGATATGTCTTGAATTTCAATCCCTTCTTCTTAGCAGGCGCTTTTGCCTTATCATCATCAATAAACGTCACCAGCACCCTTGCTTCCCGAACCGGGATGAAATCACCCATGGGTATGATTTTCCCATCTTTGTACAAGGCTTCTATTGTCCTGTGCATATCGCCCCTCCTAATTTCCTTCAATTATCAGCTAAATTCTGATTTAGGATCATAACATGTCTTTCAGAAAAGGTCTACACCAGAACCGTGAAATGAAAGTGTGCAGATGGTGATAAATCAACCTTGAGGCTAAACAAACCCTTGGCCGCTTTTTGTCCGCAAAAAATCCGCTAAAAAACCGCCTTTTGTCCGAAACTTTTTCAATCCTTTTGGGGTACAACTCCGGCGAAACGCTTTTCCCGCTGCACGTAAAACGAAATTTATCAGTTTTTGCAGTGTAATACTTGCCGGTGCCAGGCCGGGTGAGAAATATTTTGTGCCTGGAGTTGCCAGGCGTGACTATGACTGACTGTGTTCTTTGATTTGTTTCTATTTTTGTCTTTTAATCAGATCATGTTTGAATGCCGCTGCCCCCATGATGGAAAGATGCTTGCCGAAATCGCCAGACCTCCCTTGCAGGCCATGACGGGCGGGCAGCTCTGCACCTGCGGCCGGTGGATTATCCCCAGGATTGAACTGGAGGTTGATCAGATCATTCGTACCGTCCGCTGTCTTTGCGGATACCAGAGCACCGGGGTAGCCGGGTTCGTCGTACGCATCCAGTGCCCCAAATGTAGAAAGATCATTAGCTTTTAGAGGCCCCCGAGGCCCGGAATATCAAATAATTTCAAAGGAGCAGGCTCCGAGGCTCCCGAAGCCCATGCCGCAGTTGACGCATGGGCTTATCTTTTTCCGGGTACAGGAAGGAGATTTCCTCACGGGGATTCAAACGGGCGTATGAGGGTATGCGGGCGGAATGCCCGGAGCTGTTCCCCTTTGCCGATCCGGGCGACTTGATTGTCTTCTTCCATGATCAGACGGCGGATGTGGATCGGAAAGACGCAATCCTCTTCGAGATCGTTGCCCGATACCGGAACGACAACCGGCATCGCAACATCGCCCCGCTTTTCATAGTGTTGTTCACTCCCGCCCTGGCGAGCATTTACACCCACGCAAGGCGGAGATATCCCGCAATCGACCGGGAAGATCTCATCCAGGACCTCTGCCTTTTTCTCATCCAGATTATCAGGGAAAGCGCCATCACCTCCTACAAGGTCGCCGGTCGGATCGTCGGGGAACTGAGAAACCGGATGCGGGGATTGCTGAATCTGATCCCCGATGAAGAATTTGTTGCCCTCAAAGGGGACGGTACGGACACATTCGAGGCGAGCGACAACTGTATAGGCGACGGCACTGAGGCAGAGGATCACATCGAACAGATCATGAAGGAAATCACCGCCTACCTGGATCGTTTGCTAAGGATGGGAAAGATCACCAAGAGTGACAGACGAATTCTTCGGGAAACTTTCATTGGTGGGAAGTCCCTCAAAGATCTCGCCTCTCCGCGTGACTACGAACGTCTGAAACACCGGCGGCGGCAGGTCATGGAGTATATCAAAAACATTTCTGCAAGTGATTGATTTTATATGGCGAATAAAGATTTTTTCGCCCCTGGAGAACTTTTTTTGACGTATCCAGGTAGGAGGCAATTTTTTCAGGAGGAGGATCATGGACAGCCCCAAACCGACAAACACGACCCGCATCATCAGGGATGCTTTCATCGACATGGCCCTGTACCTGGAGTGCCTCTTTCTCCTCCACGGGGTGAATGAAATCCTGGTCGAGGACATTATCCACTGTGTGGAGGAAGGCTACGCCAAGACCATGAAAAATCTTAGGAAACAAGAAGTTGCGCCACCAAAGAGCAAACGCAGGACCGCCGTGGATCGTTTTCTCAAGAAACTGGAGCAGGACGGGATCTGATCGGGGGCTGTCCGGGGGTGAATTAAAAAATGAAAGGAGGATCAGTCATGCAAATTCAGGAAACAGCAAAGGCATTGAATACAGGAGGCGGCCACCAGCCGCTTGCATCCCCGGACGGTAACCCTTTTCAGGGCGGCAATGGCGAAGGAGAATTCTATCTCTCCAAGAGCCGCCTGAACCGATACATCGCCTGCCCCCGCAGTTATCTTCTGCATTACGATATCGGGATTGTCCCCCTCCGGCCGAACAAGGATCTTCTGATCGGCCGGTCCACCCACCGGCTTATCGCCGCCCATTACCTGGCCCGGAAGAAGGAAGCGTTTGTCGATGCGAATGCCGTTCTTGATGGCGTCTGGTCGAGGTATATGAAGGAAGACGAGGCACCGGACGACCGGCTGGAGATGGAAACGGCGCAGACGGAATCCCTCCGGTATGCGCAATTGTTCCTCCGGGAAGCGCCCCTCGATCCGCTGGAAATCGAACGGGCATTTTCCC
>Ga0116182_1002927_pt1 | contig 16301 bp, 18 predicted proteins | sample AD_UKC077_MetaG_FD_89805 | JGI IMG/M metagenome (GOLD analysis project Ga0116182, IMG submission 89805) | Active sludge microbial communities of municipal wastewater-treating anaerobic digesters from USA - AD_UKC077_MetaG | ecosystem: Engineered > Bioreactor > Anaerobic > Digestate | place: USA...
ATTTCTACGTCTTTTGCAAGAGCAACCGATGGTGCTGTTGCGCCAAACACCGCAGATAACAATGCAATGGCTAAAAGTGTTTTTTTCATGTGTAATCCTTAATTAATTTCATGCTTTAATCTATTCAAATTCACTTATCCCGCATGTTTGAACATTTGGGATAAGTGTTTTTAAGTTGCTTTTTTAAAAGTTAGAAAGCAACTTGGAAACGTGCGAGTAGTGCTTTTTCATCTGGGCGATCTTTAATGTTGCTACCTGTAGCATTTGCTGTCGCACCATTTTTACTTGCGCCGCCATCAAAGCTGGTTTGAGTATAATTTAATACTATTTTTGCATTGCTATTTAAATACCAATTAACGCCGGCAGTCCAGGATTTAGCTGATTCAGCACTAAGAGTTCCATCAGAGTAAGCGCTGTTTATTGCATTAGGTGCGGCGCGATTCTCTCCTGCATATTGCCCCAATCTATTTTTGAACGTGTCACTGTCTAAATTAATTTCGCTATAGCGTGCCACCAATTCCCAAGCACCCCAACCGCCTTTATCTAAATCGAAATCTGCCTTTGGCTTAACGCCTTTGAATGAAGCATCTTCACCTGTTAGTAGATATGAAACAGCTACTTGCCAAGCATCGTGACTGAGTGATTTTTTTGTACCAGCAAGATTAGCCAAAGCCGCATTCGTACCCGCTGGTGTTGTAGCTCCACCGGCATCATTACGTCCAAGTAACGATACATCTTGATTTACACGGGCGTATTCAGTAATCAAACCGAATGAACCGTTGTAGTAATTTGCTTGGGGTGTCCAGCGGAAGCGGGTGCCGTCAGCAATAACATTTCCACCATATCTAAAGAAAGTTTGCTGGCCATCAGTCACATAGCTTGGTAGGCCGTTGCGTGTAGCATCAGCTGACGAGGTGTCAGTAAAGTTAAGGTTTTGCTCACCTCTATAATTGGTATATGTAGCACCAATACCAAAACCTAAACCAGCAAGGGCAGAAGTAGAATCAACAAACGGCGTTGCAAATAAACGTGCAGTGTATTCACGCTCGCCATTGTATTCTGTACCAGTACTGATGTTGCCACCGTCAGCAACACCATTAACGATACCAACGCCATAATTGAGCTTGTTCTCAAACAAATCTCCAGAAACAGTTACACCCAAATCACGGTTTGGTAAAATTGCATTGGTCACATAGCTACGCTCAACAAATTTAATGTCCCCGCCACCTTGTAAGCGCTCTAGGCCAACAATACTTTTTTGTTTACCCGCACGAATTTTAAATGCTGGGTTCAAGTTAGCTTCAACGTACGCGTCTACTGCTGAAGCGCTACCACCGGCAAATTCTGGCGTAAAGCGGAAACCGTATTTACCAGCCACTTTGCCCTCAATCGTTGGGCGAACACGGCGTAAAAGAGATGTGTCTTCTGCATCATTAAAGCCATCAGCATTTAATATACCAGCACGGTTTCTTGAACGATTACGTACATCATTCGCGCCTTCAAAATAATGGCGATGATCCGCTTGTAATAACCCACGGAATTTGATTTCATTTTTACCGTCAGCTGAACCAAAAGAGAACCCACTCGTACCGGCTTTAATCACTGGCGCATCTTTTTTAGCAGCAGCGGCAGCTTCTTCATTAATCTCACCTTTACGGGCCAAAACTTTGACTTGCTGACTGAGTTCTTGCACTAAGCCACGCAGCTCTTCAAGTTCGGTGCTGTCGTTTGCGTACACCACAGCAGGGAGTGAAATTATGCCGCTGGCAATCAGTGCGGTGGCAAATTTCGAATAGTTGAATTGCATTTTTTTCTCCTTGATTCTAGCTTCCAGCTAACTGGTCAGCCAATAGTTATAAATTTAATTTTTATTTATTTCGCCGCTGCCAGTGCAGTAGGTGAAGATTTAGATTTGTCCAGTGTGAACCTGATTTTTTCCCGCTTTTCAATTTGCGTGACACGACCTTCATGAATAATGATTTCAACCGAACCGAATCCAGTGCCGGTTTTCAGCTCTTCAATGGCGCGTAATATGTCATCTGAAACATCGCGATTGGTTTTTGGTGAAGCTTGAAATGTCATGATTAGGGCCCGTTTCTGTGCAAATTATTAGCAACTCAGGCACTATATAGCGACTTTGTAACAATTAAAAAGAATTTGTTATTATAAGAATATAGCTAAAAAATATATAAAGGCAGGGGTGGAATTAAAATCAGGAAGGGATAAACAGAAAAGGATATCAGCATGGATATCCGTTAGCCGGGGGGAGAAAGGGAAATGCGACTAGTTGATGTTAATGGTGGCTGCTGCGCGGGTGACTGCAACGTAAGAGCCTAGCCAGCCAATCGCAATCGCGGCGCAAACCATGCCTGCAAAAAGTTTAGGGTTGATGAGTGCAAGGCTAAAATCGCTATTGTAGAGGGCTGAGAGTTGTGCGAGCGACTGATTAAATAACATGACAATGCCCATAAGCATCACAATAGCAAGTAGGCCGCCAAATAAGCCGTATAACATACCGGCATATAAAAAAGGCTTACGAATAAAGCTATTGGTAGCGCCAATCAGTTTGCTGACAATAATTTCATCTTTTTGCGTCAAAATTTGCATACGCACTGTGTTGCTGATGATAATGAGCAGTGCCGCTGCCAGCAAACCTGCAACAATAAAAATAATCTGCTTACCTAAAGCCAATAGGGCAGATAGTCTTTTTACCCATTCGGTATTCAGCAGTACTTTGTCTACGTTTGCCAAAGACTGGAGTTCAACTTTGAGCGCGTCAAGGTCCTCAGGTTTGGATGATTTTGCCACGACCAAAAAGGCGTCGGGTAATGGGTTTGTTTTTAGTTCATTGATGACGTCGCTCGATGCGCTGTCTTTTTCAGCTTTAACGCGCAATTGCTGCCATGCCTCGTCTTTTGACACAAATTTTACCGATTGAATGGCTGCGTTTTTGTGCAGTGCGTCTTTCACGTTGGCAATGGCAGCACTATCGGCATCCAGCTTTAAAAACACACTGATTTCGTTTTCATCTTGAATATGACTGGCGAAAGATGAAATATGATTGACGCCCAAGTAAAACAAACCGGGTACACAAAGCGCTGCGGCAATCACCAAGCTAATCATAAAGGTGGATAGCGCATTTCGGCGCATGCGGCCTAATACGAGTTTGAGCGCTTGGCGATGGTGATTAAACGCGGTGCTTATCATATTTTTGCTCATGCAGTGGATTGCTCGGAAGAGGCAGTGCCCGTTTGCTTTAATGTGCCGTGGTCTAAATGCAACACTCGATTTTGGATGGCAGCGCGGTTAAGGGCATCGTGCGTGGCCATAATCACCGTAACGCCCACTTGGTGAAACGCCTGAAAAATCGCCATGATATCTGCCGCGTAATTGGCATCTAAGTTGCCGGTAGGCTCATCGGCTATCAAAATAGAAGGGCGGCTCACCACGGCGCGGGCAATGGCAAGCCGTTGCTGCTCACCGCCAGATAAAGTGATGGGCATGGCTTTTTCTTTATTGAGCAAACCCACTTTATCGAGTGCCGCGCGTACACGCTTGGCTGCCTCAGGCCCGGTAATGCCGTTGATATGCAAGGGCAGCACAACATTTTCAAAGCAGTTACGGTCATAGAGCAGTTTATGGTCTTGAAAAATCAAACCAAAGCGGCGGCGCATAAAAGGAATGGCCGATTCTTTCAGTTTGCTGATATTTTGGTTGGCAATTAAAACCGTGCCGCTGGACGGTCGCTCAATTGCTGCGATAAGCTTAAGCAGCGTACTTTTACCAGCACCTGAATGGCCAGTGACAAACACAAATTCACCCGCTTCAATGGTAAAGCTGGCGTTTTTTAAAACTTCATAGCTACCCGGGTAGCGTTTGGTCACTTGGTCAAATTTAATCATGCTGAGGTATCGCTTTATGTTGCAGAAGATTATAGCGCTAAATCCGTGTAACACTCAAAAATTGCCATCGTCATGGCAGGCTATAAATAGCCAATTGCGCGCGAATTTTATTTGCAAATAGGCGGTTAATTTTCCCCGAGGATTTTTTATGCTCTGCAACCCTTATAAATAAAGGCTCACAGCGCATCGAAAAAGGTTGTTATGAAAAAAACGCTAATTTTGATGATTTTTATGACGTGATTAAAACGCAAAATTTAAGTTGTTTGCGCATGCAAATGAATCAATCGTTTCAATCAACACTTTAATCAAACATGGCATCAATAAATTCATTTGCGTTAAAAGGCCGCAAATCATCAATGCTTTCACCCACGCCAATAAATCGGATGGGGATTGGCCGCGCTTGGGCGATGGCTGCGATGACACCACCTTTGGCCGTACCGTCTAGTTTGCTTAATACCAGGCCCGTAACGCCCAGTGCATCATCAAAAATTTTAACCTGAGAAACCGCATTCTGTCCGGTATTGGCATCGAGCACTAATAAAACTTCATGTGGCGCGCCGGGTAGCGCTTTGTCCATCACGCGTTTTACTTTGGCAATTTCGTCCATTAAATGCAGTTGTGTAGGCAGGCGACCTGCGGTATCTGCCAGCACGACATCAATATTTTTTGCACGCGCGGAGTTAATCGCATCGAACATGACGGCGGCAGGGTCGCCACTACTTTGCGCCACCACATGCACGTTATTGCGCTCGCCCCAGACTTGCAACTGCTCACGTGCAGCCGCTCTGAACGTATCGCCTGCGGCAATCAACACGCTTTTGCCTTGTGCCTGATAATATTTGGCAAGTTTGCCGATGGTGGTGGTTTTGCCAGCACCATTGACGCCAGCTAACATGATGATAAAAGGTTTGTGGGTATTGGTTTCTAGCGGCTGTTGCAGTGGCATAAGTAAATCGGCCAGTGCATCTTTGAGCGCGGTTTTGAGTTGCACCGTGTCATCTAAATTTTGCCGTTTAACGCGGCCTTTAATGTCATCCAGTAAAAATTGCGTGGCGCCAACGCCCACGTCCGAGGTGAGCAAAATGGTTTCAAGCTCCTCATAGACGTCAGCATCAATTTTTCCGCCACTAAAAAGACCAGAAAGCTGTAATCCTAATTGTTTGCGGGTTTTGCTTAAGCCTTGTTTTAAACGCTCAGTCCAACTCAGGGCGGGTTCAATTGAGGCTGGCGCTTCCACCACTGGCGTTGTTAAATCTATAGCTTCTGATTTTGGTGCATCAACGGCAGACGCTTCAGGTTGTGGTGGTTTTTTTTTGAAGAAATCAAACATAGTCAATTTAAAATTCGGCGAAGGAATATTGCCTATTTTAGCCTAGTTTTGTGCTGGTGATTCAAAGTAACTCAGCGTGCTTACTTGTTGCTATTTTCAATATATTCAAAAATCCCCATTCCGATCAACATGGCAATAAGAAAAACAATGCCTTTTAGGCTGCCTGCCCCCAATAAAACAAATGCAGGTGCCGGGCAAATACCAGCCAACCCCCAGCCTATGCCAAATATCAAACTGCCAACGATAAGGCGTTGATCAATGATACGAGAGGTAGGCAGATTCATAGGCAAGCCTAAAAAACTGCGAGTGCGTTTTTTAGCCAATGTAAATGCAACCAAACCAACGGCAATTGCACCGCCCATCACGAGTCCAAGGGAAGGATCCCACAAGCCGGCAATGTCCAAAAAAGCAAGTACTTTGGCCGGGTTTGCCATGCCAGCCAAAATTAAACCGATGCCAAAAATAAGGCCAGAAAAAAGTGCAAATATTAGCGCAGAAAAATGATTCAAGTTCTTTTTCATTTTTAAGCCCCTAATAAATGCCGCACGATAAACACAGTTAAAAATCCAGTCCCCATAAAAGCGAGCGTGGCTACAATTGAACGTGGTGATAATCTGGAGATGCCGCATACGCCGTGCCCACTTGTGCAACCTGAACCATAGCGCGCAGCGTAACCTACAATAAGACCCGCAATAATTAACAACGTGAAATTTGCATCTATGTTGATTTCAGGGAGTGGTTTAATGAGTTGCCAAGCTGGCGGCGCAATAATCAGACCGAGTGTAAATGCTACTCGCCAGCCCATATCATTTTTAGCCGGTTTGAAGAGACCACCAATAATGCCGGTAATGCCGGCAATGCGGCCATTCAACAGAATGAAAAGCGCTGCCGAAATACCAATGAGTACACCTCCAGCTAATGCTGACCAAGGGGTGAAATTAAGCCAGTCTATTGTCAAATGAATACTCCAAAAAAGAAATGCCACACGCACGATGCGTATGGCAAAAATGCGCGGCTATTTTAACTTAGAAACGCCAGCCGTAGGCAACGCCTAAAGAATCTTCATACATTTTTAGGTTAGCTTCACCGCCGCCAAAGCCGGCTGGAATAGATTTATTGCCTTTTACTTTTTCTTCAAAGGCATGCATGTAAGCAAAAGAAAGTTCACCGTTATTCGGCAGTACATAGGTGGCACCCAAGGTTATATGGTCTTGCACAACACCAGGGGCTAAGATGTTAAATAAGGTTTCACTTTTGCGAATGGGCTGTGAAGAATGGTTATAGCCAGCACGAAGCGTTAGATGTTCGTTATAGGCATATAACGCGCCAATTTTTACGGCAGTGACATCACGCCAAGCAAAGCCTGGGCCTTTATTTGAACCCAGCGGGTTGCCTTTAAGTAATAGGTTGTTGATTGAATTGCCAACGGAATCCACGTCGCTGTATTCAATACGTTGTACATCCGCCGCCAAGGTTAACGCAGGCGTCGCTTTTACTGCTAACCCTACTCCGTAGGTGGCAGGAATATCAAAATCACCGCCTTCAGCAAATAAGCCTTTGTAATCACTAAATTTACTCATGCGCGTTTTAGTTTGGTAAGTTGCACCCAAAGTAACCGCATCATTGATTTGGCCTATCCAGCCAAGATGAAGACCAAAGCCCGTTGAAGAATCATGCCCTTTGTTGGTGACTTTGCCAGGGTGTTTGGTAAAAAATGGGTTGTCAAAATTTTGCAGGCCTTTTGCCTCAAAACGTTGATAGGCTAAATTGAGCGAAGCGCCTATGGTGTTGGAGGGAGTTACTTTCCAAGTAACGGTTGGGGCAACAAAGAGCTGGGCTAAATCAACGCCAGGCGGTGTGCTGCCTAATAGAGGAATAGCTTTTTTGTAGTCCGTATTCATCCCGCCATTACCGTAAACGCTTACGCCAAGCGTTACATCTGGGTTGATTTGCTTGTTGTAGCCAAATTCGGGGATGATGAAATTTTCAGTGTCATTGGCTTCATAGGTGCCATCATATAATTTAAAACCAAAAGTGGTGTTTTCCAGTTTTGTTTCTCGTTGTGGTCTAAACCAGGTTGCACCAATATCAAGACGATCACCCACCAAACCAAGGCCAGCAGGGTTGCTGGCAGCAGCTAATGCATCTTGTGGTAGCGCAATGCCAACGCCGCCAATGCCCTGTGACTTGACGCCATAGCCATGTGCAAAGTAGCCGTCGGTGGCATTTGCTTGTGCACTGGCTAAAAGAACGAATAGAGGTAATAATCTGCGGTTGAGGTTCACAATGCATTCCAAGTTGTTAATATGGTCAGCAATATATCAAAATTCATAATTGAGAAATAATAATCTTTTCCTATATATATATGCGCATAGGTTATAAAGGGTGATGTGAACTTGCGTAGCAATTTACAGGTCACAAGCTCGTTCGATAAAAAATTACTAAACTTGACTTAAAAACTGAAATAATAAGAGAGAACGTATGTCTATCAAAAACCTGCTATTTTTGTTACTTGCCGTGCCAACCGCTGTATTGGCTAATACGCAAGAATTCAAACTAGAGAATGGTCTTAAAATTATCGTGCAAGAAGACCATCGCTCACCCGTTGTCGTTTCGCAAGTGTGGTACAAAGCCGGTGCCTTGGATGAAGTCAATGGTAAAACTGGCGTAGCACACGTGTTAGAGCACATGATGTTTAAAGGCACAAAAAAAGTGCCTGCTGGGCAATTTTCGCGCAAGATTGCCGCAGCAGGGGGTAGAGAAAACGCCTTTACCAGCCAAGATTACACCGCTTATTTTCAGCAGTTAGAAAAATCGCAATTACCGCTAGCTTTTGAGCTAGAAGCCGATCGCATGGCAAATTTAAACCTCACCAAAGAAGAGTTTGAAAAAGAAATCAAAGTGGTGATGGAAGAACGTCGCTGGCGTACCGATGACAAACCGCAAGCACAAGTGAACGAGCATTTTAATTCCGCTGCATACCGCACGCATCCCTATGGGCGCCCCGTGGTAGGTTGGATGAGTGACCTTGAAAACATGCGGGTGGAAGATACGCGGGAATGGTACAACCATTGGTATGCGCCCAATAATGCGGTCTTGGTGGTGGTGGGCGATGTAAAAGCGGATGAAGTCTATAAGCTTGCCAAGCAGCATTTTGGCAAGCTTAAGCCCAAAGTCGTGCCTGAGCGAAAACCACAGCAAGAACCACCACAAATTGGTGAACGTCGCGTGGTGGTGAAAGCCCCAGCAAAGCTGCCGTCGTTGCAAATTGGCTTTCATACGCCCGTGCTAAACGACCCAAATCAAGACTGGGAGCCGTACGCACTAGAGATTTTAGCCAGCGTACTGAGTGGCAACGACTCGGCAAGGTTGAATCAAAAGCTGGTGCGTGAGTCACAAATTGCGGTGGATGTAGGCGCGGGCTACGACATGATCGCCCGCGGCAGACAAGGGTTATTTGAACTTGCCGGTTCGCCTTCTGAGGGTAAAACCGTAGCAGAGTTAGAGGCTGCCATCTTGCAGCAAATTGAAAAAATCAAAGAATCAGGTGTGGCGGATGAAGAACTTAAACGCGTCAAGGCGCAAGTGATTGCCGCCGACGTGTATCAACGCGATTCTGTTTTTTATCAGGCCATGCAAATTGGTCAGCTGGAACTCACAGGGTTTTCATGGAAAATACTTAAAGATTACCCGGCAAAACTGAGCGCGGTGACTTCAGCGCAAGTGCAAGAGGTGGCTAAAAAATATTTAGTCAAAGATAACATGACGGTAGCAACGCTTGATCCGCAGCCGATAGATCCGAATGCTAAACCACAAGGCAAGCCCCATGTACATTAAATGTAAATCTCAAAGTTGCGTCGCGATACGTTGTTGCAAAAAAACTTGTGTACACATACGTACACGTCGTCTTTTCACGCCTAGTCTCGCTTAGCAATTTGAAATTTACTGAGATTATCAATTTTTGAGATCGTCATTCCAGCGCAGGCTGGAATCTAGTTAAGGTAAAAAAAGTGAAAAAAATTCAAATTTTAATTTTAGTAATCATTAGTTTCGTATCTTTTAGTGTAAATGCCGCTGTCAAAATTGAGCATTGGCAAACAAGTGCGGGCGCACGCGTATATTTTGTTGAAAACCACGATTTACCGATTGTGGATTTAAGTGTCAATTTTGCCGCAGGCAGTGCGCGTGATTCTACAGAAAAATCTGGCCTAGCCGGCATTACCCGTTATCTCATGACGTTAGGGGCTGCAGGTTTAAGCGATGAAGTGCTGACAAATCAATTTGCAGACGTAGGTGCGGTATTGGGCGGTAGTTTTGATGCGGACCGAGCTAGTTTCAAGCTTCGCACTTTAAGTAGTCAAGCTGAACAAAAACAGGCTGTTGATACGTTTAAAAAGATTTTGCACCAGCCGGATTTTCCGCAAACCGTGCTAGCGCGTGAAAAATCACGCATTATCGCCGGCATCCAAGAAGCTGAAACACAGCCGGAAAGTATTTCAAATAAAGCATTCATGTCAGCGTTATATGGCGCGCACCCCTACGCACTAGATGAAAGTGGCACGGTAGCAAGTGTGAACGCTATTACCCAACAAGATTTAACCGCCTTTTATCAACAGTATTATGGTGCAAAAGGGGCGGTGATTGCCATGATAGGCGATTTAACGCGTGAGCAAGCAATCAAAATTGCCGAGGAAATTGCTGATGGATTGCCGAAATCCAATGCACCGGCCTCCATTCCCGCGGTAGGCTTTCCTCAAAGTGCTAATGTGCAAAAAATTCCGCATCCAGCCTCGCAGTCACATATTTTGATTGGTTACCCAGGCATGAAGCGTATAGACCCCGATTATTTTGCACTGTATGTGGGTAACTACATATTGGGCGGCGGCGGGTTTGTGTCGCGCCTCACAGAAGAAGTGCGAGAAAAACGCGGTTTGGTCTACAGCGTGTACAGCTACTTTATGCCCATGCAAGAAATTGGCCCATTTCAGATTGGGCTGCAAACTAAAAAAGAGCAGGCTGAAGACGCGCTTAAATTAGTGCATGAAACGCTGGATAATTTTATTAAAAACGGTGTCACCGAAAAAGAACTGCAAGCGGCAAAAGCCAATATTATTGGCGGCTTTCCGTTACGCATTGATAGCAATGGTAAAATTCTGGATTATTTAAGTGTGATTGGGTTTTATGACTTGCCGCTCACTTACTTAGATGATTACAACAAAAAAGTGGCTGCGGTGACGGCTGTACAAATTAAAGATGCATTTAAGCGCCGTATTGATACACAAAAGCTGGTAACGGTGATTGTGGGTAGTCCAGACGCTAAATAAAATGAGACCCTTACTCAATGAAGTCAAATACGGTGCGTATAGGCGGCGGCAATTGGCGCAGTCGCCTGATTAAGTTTTCTGATAGCACGGGCTTGCGCCCCACGCCAGACCGTGTGCGGCAAACGCTGTTTAATTGGTTAGGGCAAGATTTAACAGGCAAAACTTGTCTAGATTTGTTTGCAGGGACTGCGGTACTTGGATTTGAAGCGCTTTCACGTAATGCAAAACATGTTGTGATTGTTGAAAAAACGTCTGCAGTGCATCAGATGATTTTACAAAATAAGGCAGCATTAAAAGCGGAAAGCACACAGATTTATAAAGCAGATGCGCTAGACTTTTTAACATCAAACACGCAGCTATTCGACGTGATTTTTTTAGACCCACCCTACAATCAAGGCTGGCTGGATAAAGTCTTGCCCTTGTTGCCTGCCCATTTAGCTGTAGACGGGCTTGTATATGCTGAGGCTGAATATCCACTAAAAGATTCCACAACATGGCAGGTTGTTAAGCAAAGCAAAGCAGGCAATGTTTTTTATCATCTGCTAAAATTGGCACATGACTCAATCTAATTTCAGCGCAAAAAAGCGCATTGCCGTTTACCCTGGCACTTTTGACCCCATCACGCTGGGGCATGAAGACTTGGTGCGGCGCGCAGCCCATTTATTTGATGAAGTGATTGTAGCGGTGGCGGGCAGCACGAATAAAGCCACGCTTTTTACTTTAGAAGAACGTGTGCAGCTTGCAAAAAGTATTTTTGCCGACTTTGCAAACGTCAGAGTCGTTGGGTTTTCAGGTTTGCTGATGCAGTTTGTGCAAGACCAAGGCGCACAGATGGTGATTCGTGGTTTGCGTGCGGCCTCTGATTTTGAATATGAGTTCCAATTAGCGGGCATGAACCGCAAACTGTATCCGCAGTTTGAAACTTTGTTTTTAACGCCTTCAGAGCAATTTATGTTTGTATCTTCAAGCCTAGTGCGTGAAGTGGCTAAACTTGGCGGCGAGGTTGATCAGTTCGTGTCACCTACCGTTGAGGCGGCGATTTTGCAAAAGTTAAGCCAGTAAGCGGGTGATGAAATGGCATTAATGATTACCGATGAATGTATTAATTGCGACGTTTGTGAACCAGAGTGTCCCAATGGCGCGATTTATCAGGGTCAGGAGATTTACGAAATCGACCCGAATAAATGCACTGAATGCGTAGGCCATTACGATAAACCGCAATGTCAAATTGTCTGCCCGATTGACTGCATTCCGTTTAATCCGCAAGTGGTTGAAACCAAAGAGCAATTGCTGCAAAAATTTTACAAGCTGACAGCGAAGTAATCATATCATGTAGGAGCGGTCCGTGACCGCGAAGGCAAAAATTCGCGGTCACGGACCGCTCCTACAACAACATTAGAAGGATAACAATATGCGCATGCTACACACCATGCTCCGCGTTGGCAATTTAGAGCGTTCCATCAAATTTTATACTGAAGTGCTCGGCATGAAAGTGCTACGCCAGCATGATTTTCCTGATGGAAAATTCACCTTAGCATTTGTGGGTTATGGAGCAGAAAAAGACCACACAGTGCTTGAACTTACTTATAACTACGGTGTTGAAAGCTACGATATGGGCAAAGCCTATGGCCACATTGCGATTGAGGTGGATGACGCATATATTGCCTGCGAAGCCGTAAAAGCCGCAGGCGGCAAAGTGGTGCGCGAAGCGGGGCCGATGATGCACGGCACCACAGTGATTGCTTTTGTAGAAGACCCAGATGGCTATAAAGTTGAATTTATTCAGGCTGGAACTTATTAATTAAGTGCAAGATTGTTGGTTTTTATACTTACTAGAATGCAAAAACGGCGCATTCTACGCAGGCATTAGCAACGATGTAGACGCACGGTTTGCGGCGCATGTCAGTGGCAAAGGCGCGCGCTATACACGGGCAAACCCACCTGTGAAAATTCTTGCAACAAAACCTTATGCGGATCGTTCAAGTGCCAGCGTGGCTGAAGCGCAGTTAAAAAATTTACCCAGACACAAAAAACTCGCCTTTTTTGAAGCATTACCTGAAGCATGAATAAAACCGCATTATTAGTTGCCGTACAAGCCGCCCTAGATGGCGAATGGGACAAGTCGCACAACATTGCGCAGAATTATTCTGACACCACCGCCAACTGGATTCACGCTGTGCTACATAAAATTGAAGGCGATGTTTGGAATAGCAAGTATTGGTATGCACGCACGGCGGGCAAAAATTATGAAGATTTTAGCGATGCAGCAGCCGAGCTAAAAGCCATTCAAAATCACTTAAATCAAACATAAAAATTCCCCGAGAATTTTTTATGCCTCTACAAGCCTTGTAAATAAAGGCTTGCAGAGGAGGTGCAATGTTTTTTGTGAAATTTTTGGCTAATTTTTAACTAAAATTGCGCGTTAAATATTCAACATCACCCATTCAGGGCGCATGTTAAAACGCAGCGGCAATATGCTCACGCCTAGGCCACTTGTTACATACATGTTGTTGCCATTGTGCTTCACCCAGCCGTAAGCCCACTTTAACGGCGCTGCGTAAGGCACAACGAGTGCGCCTACCCAAGGCAGGTAGATTTGCCCACCATGCGTGTGGCCCGCCACAAAAAGCGCGTTTAATTTAGGCATATTGGCAAAGCTGCCAGGGTCGTGCATCATCACCAAAGCAGGGGCATTCTCTGGCATGGCGTTGAAAGTAACGCTGACATTGGCATGGTTGGTTGATTCGTCACCAATGCCTGCAATCCATAAATCAGAATTTTTTAGCTGTTGTGCTTGGTTTTCAAGCGCGATAATGCCTTGTTTTTCAAGTGCTTTTTGCATTTTTTCATGGTCGTACCAATTATCATGGTTGCCCAGCACCGCATACACGCCGCGCGGTGCTTTTAATTGGCCAAATATCAGCGCAATTTCATCTTCAACCGTGCTGGCAAGTGTTGGTATTTGATTTTCTTCTGCAATTAAATCGCCTGCGATTAAAATAATATCGGGCTGTGCGGCGTTAATGTCTGCCACTATATTTAATGCACGTTCGGTGGTCATCACCCGCCAAAGTGAACGTTTGGTCAAATGCCAATCGGCAGTAAGTGCAACTTTTAAGCCTAATGATTTTGTGTTTGGCAAAGTGCTATTGAACGCACGTTGCGCCACCCAGCGCGGCTCAATCAGTACGCACCAAATGCACATGAGCAGACAAAATATATAAAAATAGCGTCGTTTAAAAAACTTGATATTCATTTTAATTTTTCTCGAGGAATTTTTATGCCTCTGCAAGCCTTGTAATTAAAGGCTTGCAGAGGAGGTGAAAAGATGTGTGTTGTTTATTTGATTGATTTAGGTGTTTTCTTTACTGCTAATTTGGTACCAATCCACTTTTCTGGTAACTACCATCGTCACTGCCAGCAAACCGAATACCAGTAGTGCACCCATCAATAAAGCGTTATCTTCTGAAGCCAATATGCCATACAGCGCGCCATATAACGCGGTGAGCAAGCCTGCAAATATAAAGCCGTGACTTTTGCTTTTGAGTACATGCGCTAAATAATAGCCAAGTAGTGCAACAGAGGCCAAGCTGGCAGTGAGGTATGAAAGCGCAAAGCTAATGTGTTCTGATAGCGAAATAAGTAGCAAGTAAAACAAAGACATCGCCAAACCCACCAAGGTATATTGCGCTGGGTGAATACGTAGGTGTTTTAAAATTTCAAAAATAAAGAAGCCAGCAAAGGTTAAGCCAATGAATAATAAGCCATATTTTGTGGCACGGTCTGATTGGCTATAGACGTTAATTGGCTCTACAAAGCCAATGGCTAGCGACTCTAAACTGCTGTTGTTATAGGCGGGTGCAGCAGCTGGATAGGCGGCTCTTGCAGAATCGGCGGCACTGGCTGCGGCGGTTGCTACACTTGCGGCTGAATTTTCATCCCAACGCTGTTGCAACATATTCAGCAACTTAGTTTGATTGCTGCTTGAAAGCGATGACACCGCCCATTTCGCCTCAAAACCCGCTGGGGTGATGTTATGCGTAGGCAAAAAGCTGCCGTTAAAATGCGGGTGCTGCCAGCTGGATTGCAATGCGATTTTGTTGTCGTCTGCAATGGGCGTGAAGTTAAAGTTTTCCATGCCGCGCAGGTTAAGTTGAAACTCAAAGTTAAATATTTTGGTTGCGACTACATCAAATTTACCTAAATCCGCATGAATCCCATTGCCCAGCACCGATAAATTAGTCCCTTGGTCAAACGCATAAGTTTCGTTATTGAGTGTTAGTTCTGGCTTACCGTTAATGCCACGCGTGTCGCTTATACCCATGCTCAGGTAGGCAGGTAACATGGTGATTTTTGCGCTTTCGTGCTGCGGTGTGATTTTAAAATCCGTGCCTAAATTAAACTGGCCTTTTATTTTGCCACCTAATTGGTACATCAAGGCTTTGTAAATACCTAACTTTTTGTATTCATTAGTAAATCCGCCGCTGAGTTCTAGGTCTTCTGGCAGTGAATACACCACGTATTCCACTTTGCGTTTTTCAACTTTTTTTACTTTGTTTTCGGTAATAATTTCATCATATTCTTCAATATAAGGAATCGCCAACACTGGTCCAATGATGGTTTGTGCGCCAGCCGAACTGTTGGCGATTTGCTGTTTAACTTCTTCTTGGCGATATTGCCGTTCTTTAATCAACGCATTGATGTACATCACCGCCCAAGACATAACAACGGTTAACAAAAAAATACCAATGACTTTAAAAATAAATGCTCGATTCATGATTAACTCCGATTAAAAACAATGTGGAGTGTGCAGAATAATCAGCCTTGATGAAGTGTTGATGCGGTTGTGTGAAGTGAATGTGAAGTTTGCCGAAATTTTTAGGAACGGTCAGTGACCGCGAGTTTGGCTGTTCGCGGCCACTGACCGCTCCTACATTGGAAAGGTCATCGTTGCGATTGCGCCGCCATTTGAATTATTTTGTAGCGTAATGCTACCACCATGCAGCTTCACCACTTCTTGCACAAAATTTAAGCCTAACCCGGTACTTTTTTGGCCAGCATTGGGCGTGTTTTGTGGGCGGGGGAGCGAATAAAATTTATCAAAAATTTTAGTCAGCGCGTAATCTGGAATACCCGTGCCTTGGTCTTGAATGCGAATGTGCGCCTGATGTTGCTGCTGGCTGATGTGAATTTGAATGTGCGAATTTTCCGGGCTAAAATCCAGTGCGTTATCCAGCACATTGTAAATGGCTTGCCCAAGTAAAAATGCCTCAGCGCGCATGTTCACTGGCTGTTCTTCAGTCAGTTGAAACTGCACGTGACGCGCGGTGGATTTTTCTGCCAAATATGCTATTTGCGTGCGAATTAAATCGGCAAGGTTGATGTGGGTGAGATGCGTTAACTGCTGTTGATGTTCCAGCGCCGCCAAGCCCAGCATGTTTTGAATAATATTTTGCACGCGGGTGGATTGTGCTTTAATTTGTGCCAAGAAGTGCGCTTGAGCATCGGCTGGCATGCTCGGTGAAATAAGCTCCAGCGCGCCTTGAATTGCCGTCATGGGGCTTTTAAGTTCATGCGTTAAATGCCCAATGGAATCCTGCACATGTTGTTTGCCGTCTAATTCTACGCGCATGTTTTGCATGGCGAGTGCTAGTTCGGTGAGTTCATCATTGCTAGAAATGGGCGGCGTGGCTTTCTGGCCTTGGCTCACACGCATGGCGTAATCACGTAATTGATTGATTTTAC
>Ga0116182_1002931_pt1 | contig 16272 bp, 12 predicted proteins | sample AD_UKC077_MetaG_FD_89805 | JGI IMG/M metagenome (GOLD analysis project Ga0116182, IMG submission 89805) | Active sludge microbial communities of municipal wastewater-treating anaerobic digesters from USA - AD_UKC077_MetaG | ecosystem: Engineered > Bioreactor > Anaerobic > Digestate | place: USA...
CTCACCGGCTACATCACCGAGGGCCAGATTATTCTGAGCCGTGATTTGCACCGCCGCGGCATCACGCCGCCCATCGACGCGCTGCCTTCCCTGTCGCGGCTTAAGGACAAGGGCATTGGCGAGGGCAAGACCCGCAAGGATCACGCTGCCACCATGAACCAGCTGTTTGCCGCCTACTCCCGTGGCAAGGACGCCAAGGAGCTGGCCATCATCCTGGGCGAGGCTTCCTTGACGGACATAGACAAGAAATACGCGGCTTTCTCGGATGCCTTTGAGCAGCAGTATGTTTCCCAGGGCTACCAGACTGACCGCAGCATTGAGCAAACGCTGGACTTGGGCTGGGAGCTGCTTAAAATTTTGCCGCGCGCGGAGCTCAAGCGCATCCGCGACGACATGCTGGATGAGTTTATGCCCCTGGAAGAGGAAGAGGAGGTATAGGCATGTCCGTCCTGCGCGTCAACCCCACCCGGATGGAACTGACCACCATGAAACGCAGGCTGGCCACAGCCAGGCGCGGTCACAAGCTGCTCAAGGACAAGCGTGACGAGCTGGTGCGCCGCTTTATTCTGATTGCCCGGGAGAACGCTTCCCTGCGCGAGCAGGTCGAACAGGCCCTGGGCGGCGCGCTGCGGGATTTTGCCCTTGCCAGCGCGGTGATGGAGCCTGGCGCTTTGTACCAGGCCTTGCTGTATCCGGCGCGTCAGGCGGCGTTGACCATGGGCCGGCGCAACATTCTGTCCGTGCGCGTACCGGTCTTCAGCATGGATGAGGAAAGCCTGGGCAAGGCGGTGCTGCCCTATGGGCTGGCGGAGACATCCGCCCAGCTGGACGGCGCGATAGAAACCATGTCGCAGGCGCTGCCGCTGCTGATCAAATTGGCCGAGACGGAGAAGACCAGCAGCCTGCTGGCTGATGAAATCCAGAAAACCCGCCGGCGTGTCAATGCGCTGGAGTATGTCATGATCCCGCAGTTTGAAGAGACCATCCGCTATATCACCATGAAACTGGATGAAAACGAGCGCGGCGCGCTGACACGGCTGATGAAGGTCAAAGACATGATCGCCGAGCGCGCGACCTGATTGTCTGCGGTTTTATCCTCAAAGCAAGAGACCTTTGGGATTGTCTGCTCAAAGGTCTCTTTGTATTCATAAGATATGATATGGGATATGCGCTGTATTGTCCGATTGTTAGTTACATTTACTCAACCAACTGTCCCAGAATAAAAACCTTGACGACTTTGCTTGCCACAGCGAAGCAGTCGCCATCCATCAACACAATGTCCGCGTCCTTGCCTGTCTCCAGCGACCCGACCCTGTCGGATATTCCCGAATGGACAGCCGCATTGATGGTGATGGCCTGCAGCGCATGGAAGGGATCCATTCCGGATTTGACCGCCAGCGCTGCGCATAAGGTGAGATACTCCTGAGGAATGACCGGCGCGTCGGTGATGATGGACACCTTGCAGCCGGCCTTGTCCAGGATGCCGGGGGTTTCAAAGGTGCGGTTGCGCAGCTCAAATTTGCTGGCGCTGGACAATGAGGGGCCGATGGCCAGAGGCACCTTCTCCCTGGCCAGTTCCTGGGCGATCAGGTGACCTTCGGTTACATGCTCCAGGGTAATATCCACATCGAACTCCCGCGCGATACGCAGGGCCGTGAAGATGTCCTCGGCAGTGTGCGCGTGCGCCTTCAGCGGCATCTGTTTGCGGATGACCGGCAGCAGCGCCTCCATCTTCATATCAAAGGCTGGCGCCTTGCCGGGATCCTCCTCGGCGGCCTTCTTTTTGGCTTCATACTCTCGGGCCTTAAACAGCGCTTCGCGCAGCTTGCTGGCAGTGGTCATGCGGCTGGAATCACTCTTGTCGCGGTAGACGCGCTTGGGGTTTTCGCCAAAGGCGCACTTCATGCTGGTTTCCATTTTCACCAGCATGTCGTCCACGCGCTTGCCCACAGTCTTGACTGCCAAAAAGGTACCGCCCAGCACGTCGGCGCTGCCCGGCCCGGTATTGACTGTGGTGACCCCGGCCAGGGCGGCGGCGCGCAGGTGCGGCTGCATGGGTTTAAAACCGTCAACTCCCCGCAGCTGCGGGCTGATAATGTCGTTGATTTCGTTATAGTCGCTGCCTTCATAGCCAATGCCGTAACCGTCCAGGCCCAGATGGCTGTGCGCGTCAATAAAGCCCGGGTAAACCAGCAAGCCCTTGGCATCCACCACCTGCGCGCCCTTGGCGCTGATATTTTTCGCGATCCTGCTGATTTTGCCGTCCTTGACAAGAATATCTGCGATCTTGCCTTCCGGAAGGATGGCATCGTGGATTTCACCGCCTTTAATGAGCAACATAATGGAGTCCCCTGTTAAAGCTTGATCTCGGCTGATTGTTCGCTGGAATCGTAGATGGCTTGCATGATCTGCGCGGTAAGAATGACGGTATCGATGTGGCTGGGCAGCTTTTTGCCGGTTTGCACACAATCAACGAACTCATCAATTTCCCGCTGGAACATGTTTCCGCTCTTGAAGCTGGGCGTGATGGTCTGCAACATGCCGTCCTTGGCGGTATACAGCGTGTAGTTGCCGCCGTACTGCAGCCGGATACCCGCCTTGTCGCCCATGAAGTCAATATAAGCCTCTTTTTCACCGATGTTTTGCGCCCATGCGCCGTGAACGGTGATGACCGGGCCCTGGGTGCGGATGAGCGCGGTGACCGAGTCGTCCACATCGTAGGTGCCCCCGGAAATGTGCGGACCGGCCCACATATCGGTATACACATAGTTGTCAATGTCCCGCCCCAGCTTGCAGAAGGCCTGCCCGCTCACTGTGCGCGGAACAGGGTCGCCGCAGCAGTACATCACAATGTCCAGGTAGTGGACGCCCCAGTCAATCAGGGCGCCGCCCCCGGCAATGGCTTTGGTGGTAAAAGCGCCGCCCAGGCCGGGAATGGAGCGGTGCGCACGGAAAGATACATAGACATGATAGATTTCGCCAAGTTCACCCTGGTCGATGTAGCGCTTGATGTGACGAACAGCGTCATTGAAGCGGTTGACCACGCCGATATTGAGCGTCATGCCGGTTTCATGCTGCGCTTTTTGCATCGCCAGCGCCTCGTCATAGGTGCGCGCCGCCGGTTTTTCGCACAGCACATGTTTGCCTGCGCGCATGCAGTCAATGGCGATTTGTGCATGCACATTGTTGGGCGTGCAGATGCTGACCGCCTGCACCTGTGGGTCTTTGAGGATTTCCCGGTAGTCGGTCACGGCCTTGCCGACACCGTAGGTCTCCACGGCCTTCTGCGCGCGCTCGGGGATAATGTCACAGAAATAGAGCACCTGCGCGTCCTTGTTTTTCATGTAGCTGGGAATGTGGGCGGCATTCGCGATGGTACCGCAGCCAATTACTGCAACCTTGACCATTTTGTCCTCCTGGTTTTTTTTTGATGATAGCACAAAAACATTGCGATCTCAACGCGCCGTGCCGATTATTTGCCTGTCTTTCCGCAAGAGATATCCGCCTCACCTCATCAGCGGGCGGATAAAGTCCCACGATAATTATTACAGGAATGCAACAAATCGTTCTTGTGCTGCGTCTAATCATAAAAGGACCTTGTTCTTTATGTTGCGGCACTGTTGCGGAAAGGAGAACAGCTAACATTTTTGTAAAACAAACGTAAATTTATTGACACAATTACACGCCCTGTTTATACTTGAATCATTCGAGGGCTGAGGGGCTGATGGAAGGCAGAACCGCCGATCCCCCTCCCCGGAGCCGAGATGGCAAGGAGGTTTCCTGATGAACATGCATGATCATACCCGGCGGATCATCCGCCAAAGTCTCCTGTTCCTGCTTGTCCTTTGCCTGCTGCCGACAGTATCCCTGCCCGCCCTAGCAGAAGACAAGCCGGTTACCAACCTGTTTGGCAGCGCGCTGATGGACACCTATGACAACATTGTCTCTGCTGTGCGCGTGGGTGATACCCTGTATCTTCAAACGTATAACGCCCTGTATTCCTTTAGCCCCGGAGACCGGGCTGCTGTAAAGCTCGTGAATCTGTCGGAACAGATGTGGAACTACGGCGTAGAGGATCCGTCTGCTCAGCGCGAGCCGCTGATCTCCACCCTGCTCTCGGACGGGCAGACCTTGTACGCCCTGGACAATGAAGCCCAAACCCTTTACATCATAGAGATTCAGGGCGAACAAGTGCATTTCAAGAATCCTCTTACTCTGCAAATGGAGGAATTTGTCGACGGAGAACCTCCCTACGTGTATGTTGAGTCACCTGAATGGGCCAGAATCCTGGACGGCCGGCTGTACATGAAGAAACAAAATTATGAGGATAATCCGTCAGACCTTTTCAGCTATGATTTGGCCACAGGCGAGAAAAAGGCGCATCAAGTCAATCACCTGGTCTCCGTCGATACGTATAAGGACGGCAAATTTATCGCGGCAGTATATAACATCACCAACAGCTATGACCCTGAGACAGGTACCATGCGCAAGCCGGAACTGGCCATCTTTGATCCGGCTGATGACAGCCTGGTGATGCTGGATGTTTCTTTGCCCGTCAGCGGGGACTTCACGGACTCAGTGGGCAGCATCTACTATGACCCGGCGGAGGACTGCCTGTATACCTACACCGATACCGATCTCTACCGCCTGGAGGAGGGATTTAAAACCAGGCGCCTTATTGGATACCTGCCGATGTTCGGCACCTACGGCAACGTCAGGAACGGAGGCCTGCTGCCCCTGCCGGATGGCCGTCTGGCGGTCACTTTCGGGGTCAGCACTTTCATCCGTGAACGCACTGAGAAGGGGCTGGAAGGCGTTTCAGTTCTGTCATTTGCCGGCGGTATGGATGACCCGGACATGCTGACCCGCGCCCTGATGGAAATGGACAATGTGGTGCTTCGCCGCGTTGAGGGCCTGCAATACAACTATCTGACCCCGGATCAGCTGGCTTCCATGTTCCTGACCAAGTCTTTCGAAGTGGATATTTTGCCCATCAATGCCTACACTTTTGATTTGGACAAGCTGATTGAGAAGGGATACCTGGCAGACCTGTCCGCCAGCCGGCTCATCAGCGATTATGTTGGCCGCATGCAGCCCAATCTCAGCAAAGCTGTCCTGAAGGATGGCAAGGTGTATGCCGTGCCGGTCGGCCTGTTGGTTTTCCCGATGTCCGGCTTTGTCAAGCCGTTTGAGGAGCTCAAGCTTGAGATGCCGGCCACCATCAAGGAGCTGCTGGCATTGGCCCGCAAGTGGGCGGAAGGCTTTGGGGAGGAAAATCCTGAATACACTCTTTTCAGCAGCGAATATGAACTCAGGAAGGCGCTGACAAGACTGGTCATGGAAAGCTACATCAACACTGCCTTTGGCGCGGGAGAGGACCTGGTGTTTGATACCCCGTTGTTTCGGGAGCTGATGCAGGAAATCGAATCCATTCCCTATGGTGACATGAGCCAGGAGATTGACTGGGACACCCCGGAAGGCCAGGCTGCCGGTGAGGAATTCTTCCAGAAGCAAGGCCTGCTCGAGACCGGTATGGGGTATGAGCCGCGTTATTCTGTTGGAGTAAACAATGCAGGCGATTATCAGTTTAAGCCTCTGATCATCCCCCTGGATGAGGGCATGCCCGCCTTTCATCAGGCTGATTTCACCATGCTGTCGGTCCTGTCCAACTCCCAAAACCAGGCTGTGGCGATCGAGCTGATTGAGCGTTACCTGTCAAAGCTTGATTTGCTGGACCGGGCAGCCATGGATCCCGGCTATACCGAGGCGATCCCCAACAAGGATTATGACAAAACCCTGGCTGAACTCGCCAAACAGATCACGCATATGGAGCAGTTGATTGGCAAGGCGGAGGGCGCGGCGAAAAGCAACCTTGAGGAAAATCTCAGGTATAGCAGGGAGTATTTCGAACAGTTCAAACAAACCGGTCAATACCTTGCTACCGCTGAAGACCTGGTCCAGATGCATGAGGTTGTGAGCAAGCTGTATGTGATGACTGGCCTGATGAACGCGCAGCGCCAGGCCCTCTGGAGTGAACCGGACCTGTCCGAACAGTATGTCAGCGGAGCCATCACGCTGGAGCAATTCATCAGACAGGCTGATGATAAATTGCGCCTGGTGCGCATGGAATACCAATAAAGTCCGACTGCCCGGCTTGTATCACCGGCTCCCTCAATATCCGGTCAGCGGGCGGGACCTCGCCCGCTGATCATTTTTTCCCGAACACATTCCGCAGGCTGGCTGCTTGAGCCTGCTGGAGGAAAGCGAAGGGCATGTTTACCAAAAAAAAGAGCCTGTGGCTATTTTTGCTGCCGGGTTTGGCAGGACTGATGATTTTTCATCTGGCACCCTTCCTGGGCGGCATCTATTTTAGCCTGACGGACGGGACTGTGAACAACCGCCTGGTCTGGTTTGCCAACTATTGCCGCGTCTGGGCCAACCAGGCTTTTCAGTCCGGATTGCGCAACTCGCTGGAGTTGTCATTGCTCAGCGCGCCTTTGATTTTTGTGCTCAGTTTTATCCTGGCTATCATGCTCAAGTCCCTCAGGGAGCGCAGCTTACCTTACCGCAACATCCTGCTGATGCCTTATTTGGTGCCTTCCTCTGCGCTGATGATTATCTGGATGGTGCTGTTTGATTATGGCGGTGTCATCAACCGCCTGCTCAGCCTGCTGGGCATGGGGCGTGTCATGTGGCTGGAATCCGGCGCGCTGCGTGTGCCGATCGTGCTGCTGTATGTTTGGAAAAACATCGGATTTTCGGTGGTCATCTTCTCAGCCGCCCTGCAATCAGTGCCTGATGAGTATTACGAGTTTGCGCGCCTGGAAGGCGCAGGCCCGGTGTGTCAGGCCAGGAAGATTACCTTGCCCCTGGTGCTGCCGACCGCCTTTTTGGTTTTTGTATTGGCCTGGGTCAATGCCTTCAAAATCTTCAAAGAAGTATATTTCATTGGCGGCGCCTACCCGCGCGAGGAGGTTTATACCCTGCAGCACTTTATGAACAACCGCTTCGCCAAGCTGGAATATCAGGATGTAACCACCGCTGCATATTCCTTCGCGGTCATCGTACTGATGTTTTTTGCAATGCTGTATATGCGAAAGGGGGTTCGCGGCCATGAGCATTAAGATACGTATCAGGCGCCGGCCCCGGTCTGTCAGCACCCTGCTGAGCACCCTGGTGCTGGTGCTCATCTGTGCCCTGGTATTGCTGCCGATCGTGATGACTTTTCTTTATTCCTATTTTCCGATGTCTGAAATGAAGGCCTTTCTGGGCACCCGCAACAATTACTTGCAGGAACGCTTCATGGACATCCTGCTGGCGCCGTCCATTGTTTCCCTGCGGCAGTACTATGACCTGCTGATTGATAAGCCGGTATATTTGCAGCTGTTCATGAACTCGGTCAAGTATACCCTTGCCATTCTGGCTGGTCAGGCGGTCTTTATCCCTACCCTGGCCTACGCGTTGAGCCGCTTTCGTTTCAAAGGCAGGGAGCTGCTGTTTTTCATGATTTTGATGCTGATGCTCTTGCCTTTCCAGGTGACCATGGCGCCCAGCGTGCTCACCATGCGCGCGCTGGGGCTGATGAACACGCCCTGGGCTGTGATCCTGCCCATGATGTTTTCACCGTTTTACATTTTTCTGGTGCGTCAGTTTATGATTTCCATTCCCGGGGAGATGATGGAGGCCGGGCTGATGGACGGCGCGGGTACCATCCGCAGCTTTTTCCATGTGGTGCTGCCCTTGTCGAAACCCATCCTGGGCGCTGCGGCGGCGCTGTCCTTCGCGGACAGCTGGAACCTGGTCGAGCAGCCCCTGATCTACCTGTCCTCCACGCAAAACGCGATGCCGCTGTCTGTGATGTTCAACATCTTCAGCTCCTCGGAGCAGGGCGTGGTGTTCGCTGCAGCCGCGCTGTATATTCTGCCGTCATTGCTGATTTATTCCTATTTTCAGGAGGACATCCTGCTTGGTATTCAACTAAGCGATATGAAGTGAGGCAAGCATGAAGAAACGCAAGACGCTAAAATGGCTGGTGGTATTCGCGACGGTACTGCTGGTCAGCCTGTTTTTCTCCCGCACCGTGCAGACCATTACCACGCCCAAGATCCAAAAAATCTCAGCAACGCGCGGCCGGCTGGAGGAGAAGATCCCCCTGCCTGCCAGCCTGAATTTTTCTCAGGGCGAGGAGGTCTATATCCAGCAGGCCAGAAAGATGAACTTGTCTATCACTGAGGTGCTGGCGCAGCAGGGATTTTATGTCAAGGAAGGTGATCTGCTTGCCCGGGCCGAAATGCCGGCATACCAGGAAGAGCTTGACAAACTCAAGCTTGATTATGACAAAGCTGTGCGCGAACTGAGCGATCACCTGCTGACCAATGTGCGCCTGGCAAAGGATTCTCCGCACAACCAGCTTGAGGACAGCTATTATGATGCGGTGCAGGTTTACTATGACCTGCGCATGAAGACGCAGGAAAAGGCAGCGGCGCTGTCATATGAACTGCCTGAGGACATCAATGCCTGGGGGCGCGCGCCCGAGCCGGAGGTTACCCCGAGGCCACAGGCCAACCCCACTCCGTCGCCGGTGCCCCTGGCGCAAATGCCCGATGAGATGAAGGATATTATGCAATCTGCCTATGAGGCCTGGCTGGCTTCCGAGGAAATTTACAGCGAGGTCAGGCGCGTCTATATCGGCAGCAGCAAAATCAGGCGCACACCGCAGGCGACCTTTGACTACATCAAAAAGATTTATGATCTGCGCCGGGCTTTGGATACGCAGAGCAAAAACATGCTGGAATTCGTTCAGCTAAGCAGCGGCATGGATGAGATCCGTGCGCCCCACAACGGCTATCTGATTTCCTTTACCCTGAAAAAAGGGGACGCTTATGACGGCAGCAAGGCTTTATATACCATCAGCAAGCAGGGGGAGCTGCCCACCCTCAAGGTGGACATCACCGACATTAAAAAGACCATCGCGCAGGGCGCCAGCGCCGAGCTGGAAGGCGTTCCGCTGACGGTCAGCGAGATTTCCCTGGAGGCGATGGGTAAAAAGTATGCCATTATCGCCTTGAATGAGGACACAATATCGCGGCTTGGAGGCATTGGCAAGCTGATCTCCAACCCGCTCACCATCACCCTGTTGTACAAGGCGCAGCGAACCACCACCCTGCTTCCGGCCAGCGCGGTGCGCACGGATTCCGATGGCAGCAGCTATGTCTTTGCGGTTCAGCAAAATTGGGGCGGTTTGCTGGGCAATATGCAGTATATCCTTAAAAAACAGTCGATCACCGTTCTTGAGAAATCAAACAGGCAGGTGGCCATCAGCGAGGACCTGAGCTACATGGAAATCGCGGACCGGGAGGATCGCATGGTGAGCGATGGTCAGGTGGTCATGGAATATGTGGATTAAGCGCGCCCTTGTCCTGCTGCTTGCCTGCTTGCTGGCCGGCTTGTTTGCTGTACAGTCGCAAGAGGTGCCTTCCCTGCTGCAGTATGTCTTTTTGCCGCCGGATTTGTCGGCGGATGACGTCATGCCCGGGGAAGGCAGCGGGGAGGAGGACGGTGCGGAGGCGGTGGAACCGTTAAAGCCGCTTCATGCTTTTCTCAAGGGCTGGGACAACTTCTTGCAGGAGCAGAAAAACAGCCTGACTGCCGCCATCCTCTGCGCACATTGCCCCCAGGCCCTGATGCAAACGGAGCAGGGCGGAAGCACCAGCGGGGAACTGTTGGCAGTGGCAGGCCAGCTGCATACGCTTCCGCCGGGCATTCTGCTTAGCGGACGGCACCTCTACCAGGAGGAGGTGGAGGACGGTATACCCTCCGCCGTGCTGGATGAGGACCTGGCCATCGCGCTTTTTCGTCAGGGTGATCCGGTAGGAATGACATTTACACTTCAAAATCAGCGCTTCACAGTGGCGGGTGTGGTACGCCATGCCCGCACGGTAGGGGACAGGGCGGAATATGGGTTGATGGTACCTCTCAAGGCTTTTGACAAGCAGCCGCGCTGGGAGGTCATGACAGCGCAGGTGATGCCCCTGGGCGGCAGCGGCACACGCAAGGGTTTGACAAATGTGCTGGGTGACTGGCAACCGGACGGGCAAGCCATTGACTTGGTCAAAGAAAAATATCGTGTCCTGCTGCCGCTGCGCGTGCTAATATGCTTCATGGCTTTTGCATTGGCGCTGGTATGGCTGCGCTATGCCAGGCGGCTGTCCGCTTCCCTGGTGGCGCGTGACAGGCACAGGCTGGAATCACGTTATGCGCTGGAATTGATGCCGCGCTTTATCCTGAGCGGCGTCTTGATTGTATTGATGTATCTTGCCGGCATCGGTGTGATGATCCTTGCGTTCTCACAACTGCTCGAACCGGTCTATGTGTTTCCGGAATGGGTCCCGTCTGTTCTGGTGGAGCCCCGGGAAATCGCCAAAACCTTCTGGTACAATCGCAGCCTGGCTGCCGGTTTGGTCAGCCTGCGCAGCAGGGAGCTGCTGTATCTGGACACGCTGCGCTCCTATTTGACGGTGTCAGCAGCTGTGATAGCCGGTTTGTTGATCGGCCCCATGGGCAGGCTGTTTCGCCTGTCCGGTGGAGAGGATCGGCGCTAAGTTAATGATTTCAGCCTGGTGGCGTTCTGCAGCTTTTCTCTTTTCATGTGCAGCCAGGCGAAGCAAAATATCAGCAAATAAAGCACCGGTGAAATAAATACCCGGTTTTCTTCGTCTAATAGATGAAGGGGAGGGCGGAGCTTGCATCTGAGCGGTCAGTTTGAGGAAAGCCCGGCGCATGCCTTGGAACGCTGGATGGCGGAGTATGGCGATGAACTGCTGCGCCTGTGTTTCATGATGCTGTCTGACCGCGCCCTTGCAGAGGACGCCTTACAGGAATCCTTCCTCAAAGCCTTCCAGGCCCATGCCCAGTTTAAGGGCGACAGCAGCGAAAAGACCTGGCTGACCCGCATCGCCGTGAACTGCTGCCACGACATGCGCCGCAAGTCCTGGTGGAAGCGGATCGACTGGGATACAGAGCTGGCCAGCATCCCTGACACAACCGATCCCTATTCTCAGGCGGATGATACTGTAGCCAGGGAGGTTCTGCGCCTGTCCCCCAAATACCGCGACCCGGTCCTGCTCTTTTATTTTCTGAATTTCGATACCCGGGAGGTAGCACAGATCCTTGGCATTCCTCAGAGCACAGCTTTGACCCGCCTTCGACGCGCCCGGGCTCTTCTCAGGGACGCTTTAAAGGAGTGGCTTGCGGATGAGGAATAAAATCAAACACTCCCTGGACAAACGCCTGCAAGGCCTGCAGATGTCAGACAGCCTGCGGCACATCATCCTGACCCGGGCTGCCAGCACTGGCCCAAGGCGACAGAGGTCAAGCAAAATCAGCCTGCGCCTGGCCTTGGTGTTGATCCTTCTGGCCGCTACGCTCACTGTTTTCGCCATCACCCGGGGCTTTGGCCTGTTTGACCTGATGGGTACCGTGATGCCGCATTTTTCCGTTGTACGCCCGGAGGCTGAAGAGCTTTTGCGCCACGACCTGGCCTTCTACAGCTTTGAACATGTGGATGTGGCCATCCGGGAGGCTGCCTATGACGGGCGCTATCTGCGGGTGGCCTATTCCGTGACTGACCGGGCAGCCACAAGGCCCTTGGATGAGCCGGGCGAATCCCTCACCTCCGGCCGGCCGGACATCTATCAGTTTGATGCCGCGCTGCAGGATGGCATATGGTGGTCCACGCTGGACTGGGCGGAGGTGGGCGGGGAGGATGTCAACCCCAAGGGCATGAGCTTTTCTGTAGCCGGACCGAACAACGGCGAGGCTGTCACCTGGGTGCAGTTTGATGTGCAGGACATTGACCTGCCCGATCCCTTCACCGTACGGTTGCCCATCCGCGGCTCGGGCACGCCGGAGGAACTGATTTTCACCATGGATAAAAGCGGCATGAACCATGTCTTCTATTTAAAGCCGCCGCCGGACAAGCGCATCGGCAGCTATGTGGCGCGTGTGCGAGAGGTCATGGTCAGCCCGATCCGTGTCTATATCACCCTGCACCTGATCGTGGATCCCGGGCTGTCGCCGGATGAAGTCTGGAAGATCACCAACCCCTGGGGCAGCTTGGAAACTGTGCTGTCAGACGCGGATGGCAGCAATCCCCGTGAGTTTACAGACACCGGCATCGGGCCGATCGACAACATGGCGTCTTTCATGCGGAAGAAGGAGGACGGGAATCTGGAGTTTGAAGACCGCATCACCGATCCCGAAAAGCCCGTGACCATGCTGGTGGTTCCCGAATTTTCTCCGCCCGATCAATACCCCGAGGCCTTCCGCCTGGGCTTTGATGAGGACAACTATATCATCATTCCCTTTGAAAGGCTGGACGAAGCCGGGAAACCTTAAGCGATCTTAATTTCCAAAACAATCCTGCCTGTTGAATCAGGCTGTGTTTGCTGATGCCAAAATGCGCGCCCTGCTGCTGAACGAATGGGATCGGCATTCCATGAGACTGCCAAAGCTGCTGAAGTGGAAGTGAAGCTGATAAGGAGGTTTTCAATGAAATCAAGGAGAATCTGGCTACTCGCCCTCTTGCTTGCCTGCCTGTTGCCGATACCCGGCCCGGCTGAGCAGCAATACTACAACATCGCAGCGGTAAGGGAACAGGCCAAAGCGGGCTGGCAGCAAAGCTATACTGCCCATGGACGGAAAATCAGGGTGCATGTCATCCCGCATATCCCTGATGTTGATGCGGTGCCCATGGTTTCCTACAGGATTGCGGAATTAAACCCGGTTGCCGATCCAAATGAACGATGGGAGTATTATTCCAGCGGAACACCCGGGTCTATTGCCATAGAAGCTGACCAGAAGTCGGTTGTCGGAACCAGGGGCTATGTGAGCGGCGAAGCCTGGTACAGCGGCTATGAGATGGGCAGGCAATACATTGCAAGCAACCCGCTGACTTTGCAGCAAATGCTGGATTTGATCAAAAACACGATCAGGGACAGTCGGCTTGACCCCGATGTCCTGTATTATGCACATCCTTTCAGTGTGAAGGAAGGCATTTATCAAACCAGGATGAAACGGAACCCTGAAGCTTCGCTGCTGATGATTGAGCTCTGTCAGTCCCTGCGGGGCCTGCCCCTGGCGGGGGACAGCTCCAGGGCATACCTGGAAGGACCCAAGAGCGATCAATACGCCTGTGTGCCCGAAGGTACCAGCACCAGTCTGATCCTGAGCCCTACTCAGTTCATCATTTTTTTGTCCGCGATTGTATCGGAGCATCAGGAGCTTGAAAGCGATTTGCCCCTGGCAGCTTTTGATCAGGTGATTGTGAGCCTGGAAAAAGAAATCAAGGAAGGCAGGCTGCGCCATGTCTACCAGATGACCCTGGGCTACGCCCTGTTTGCAGATAAAAACAATGAGATCAAGCCGCCGGTTGGCTGGACAGCGGAGGATATCTTCTATGCTGTGCCTGTCTGGGCGGTGGACTGCATCTATGTGGAAAGCGCGAAAAAAAACCTGAGGGATTACAGCAAACCCGAGTGGACAGACCTTGGCATAGACCCTTACAACGTGCTGGAGTACAAGCAGCTTTTGGTGAATGCACAGAATGGAAAGCTGATTGACCCCACCAACCGCAGCGTGGACAGAAATCATTTTACCGGGTTCTTGTCGTGGGATGATGTGGGCGGGAAATAAATTCCCAATACAAATAAAGCTCTATATCAGCATAGGGGGAGGAACTTATGAAACGCAAGCAAGTGAGATTTTTGAAAAAACTGTCCTTGGGGCTGATGATTGTCCTGGTTTTGGTGGTGCTGGCGGGCAGCTTGACTGCCAGGTCAGAGGGCTTTGCCCCGGGGCAGGAGGTGGGCGGCCTGTTTGACCCGCCGCCCCGGGCCATCCATGCCCTGACCAGCTTTGAAGGCGGGTTGTACTTTGTATCCGGCCAGCTATATTGTATCAGGCCTGACGGGCAGCTCCGGATTCAGAGTTTAACGGACTATTTTGGGCAGCCCGCCCAGAACAATTATTTTGATCTCACCTTTGTGCAGGACGATAGCCGCCTGGGCCTGCTGGACAGGCAAACGGGAGCCCTGATTTTTTTGGACCTGACTGCAGATTCGCCCGAACCCAGGCGGGCCATCCGGTTGGACTGGTCGGATTACACCACTGACTCGGGCTGTTTTGTCCGGGTGGATACGCCTGTCTCCTATGCTTTGGCCGGGGACATCCTCTGCGCCCTGGACGGCAGGGGCGCGCCCCTGACCCGTTTTGAGCTGGGCACCGGAAAGAAGCTAAAGCCGGTGAAGACTGATGCTCTTTCTCTCCTGCCCTACAAAGACCATCAACTGTTGCTGGTGCAAACCGCGCCTGCGGAAGAGGACGCGCCCGGCCGGCTGGTGCTGTCCGTCTATGAACCGAAGGAAGACAAGGCCCGGGTCATCCGTCCTTTACAGGCAGAAGCTGAAGCCTTCACTGCCTTGGGCAGCGGCTTTTATGATTTTATGACGGATACCTTGCTCCTGTCCTTTGGGGACACAGTGTTCATCTATCCGGGTCTTGGGGATGGGCGGCCTTGCACGACCCTGCCCCGGAGTGACGGGTTTCTGGAAACCGTTCCCATTGCCGGTTTACCGGGCGCTCTGGTAGCGGTGGCTGACCGGCAGAAGGTGTACATCAAAAGCGCGGACCCGGATGCCTATGCCAATAAAACGCCCCTGACCCTGCTGCTGTCCGCCGATAATATCCAGGGTCTCAACGAAGCCATGAACCTGTCGGATTCTGTAAAGCTCAGCGTCCGTGAGATGAGCATGAGCCCCCTGGAGTTTGCCCAGATGATCGTGAATGGCGCGGAAGAAGACCTGCTGTGGGTGAAGCTGTCCAATGTCGATTTTATGAGCCTGATGAAGAAAGGCTATGCCCTGGATTTGTCGGTCAGCCCGCAACTGATTAAACAACACCGGAAACTGTACCCTGTGATCCGGAAAGCGGTTTCCCAGGGGGGAGGCGTCTTTGCCCTGCCCATGACTGCCTATGGAACTGCGCTGCTGGGAGAAGACAATTTTGTCTTTGATGAGGGCATGAAACCCACGCTTCACAGCCTGTCCGACCTGCTGGACTATGTGGAAACCTGGCCTGACGCTTTTGGAGAGGAACACCCGGAAATGCTTCCCTTCGGCAACAGCGATACCCGGCACGAGCTGTATCAGTTGGTTTTACAGACCTATGTAGATGGCTATCTGGGGAGCGGGCAAACCCTGAATTTTGACACACAGCTTCTGCGGGATCTGCTGATGAGGATGGAAGCCCTGGATCTTGATGCCTTGGATAAGTATCGGTCTGAGGAATATGGCATGCCCGCTGTGTTTCCCAATGAATGGCTGATGTTTCTTCACCAATTCTCCGGAGATGGCCGGGACAGCTATGATTATTATCCCTTTTTGCTAAGTCCCGGGGAAGGCCTGCCTGCCAGTTTGCCCCTGGAAGTCACCTGTGTATTCATCAATGCGAAAACCAAGCATCCGGAGGCTGCCCTGGCTTTCCTGGAAGCCCTGGCTTTGTCCCGCGGTGACGATGACCGCATCCTCATGAATCAGGACGACAACCAGCCGGTGGAAAACCCGCATTATGAGCAGATCCTGGCAGACCTCCAAGCCCTGATGGCCCGCCGGCGGGCAGAGCTGAATGACATGACAGGCGCGCAGCGCACAGAAACCGAGGACTGGCTGAAGCGGGCAGCCGGATATTATGAGGAGTTGAAACTAAGCCAGCGCTACATCATCAGCCCGGAGCAGATTGCTGCCTATCGGGAGATGGCAGAGCACGCTTATGTCCGGCAATACAGCGGGGAGTACCAGGGCGCCCAGGAAGCCCTGGATATATTGCCTCAATATATTGACGGAAGCATCACCATGGAAATGTACATTAAAGAGATAGAAGGTCGACTGAACTTGATCCGGACGGAGAATCAGACAATATGTAATGCCCCCCGGGATTTGTAGAAACGAGGATTCACCTGTAAGATGAGTATGAAACTACTATCCACAGGGGTTACCACATACAAAAATCAGGAGGCATGATAAAAAGGTAGATAGGGTGATGCAGAGCAAGTCTTGCTGTCATACAATAGACAAAACGACGGCAAGACAGATAGATACTAGGGCCTGTTCACACTAACACGGCATCGACAACCATTGCGAAGTAGATGAAACCGCTGAACACAAGGTCAAGTTTGTCGTAACGGGTAAACACTCTCCGAAAGCGCTTGAGCCTCAG